>JGI20155J14468_10000245_pt1 | contig 45976 bp, 33 predicted proteins | sample COG_05_FD_14468 | JGI IMG/M metagenome (IMG submission 14468) | reverse complement strand
CCTGCAATTAAATCTTTAAATGCATCTTGTAATCCAAGACCAATACCAACAAGGACCGCAGCCGATCCAAAAAGAAGATTAGATAGCGGGATGTTTAATGCTTGAAAACAAAATAAAATTGAAAAGATATAAATAACATATTTAGCCAATTGAGTGAATATGTATAAATTACCCTCATTGTATTTGGGATTGTCTTTTAATTTTCTGGCAATATATAATCTTGATATGAACACTGCCAACCTTGCAAGAAACACAACAGTTATAATAACAAGGATGTGATAAAACGCAATTTTAATCTTTGATAATTTGATGATTGGATAGTTGAGCATATCATCAAAGTCAACATTTGGATTATTTATGCGAAGACTTAATATGGCTACATAAAAAGCCAATAAATAGATACTCTGACTTAGCAGTTTTATCCATGCCAGTCTTCTTCCTTGTATCCGTATTTCTGTCTTGCGCACATATTTATTTAGAATGCCTAAAGCGATCCTTCTACCCCTATAGGCTAAATAGTAAAGAATAATTAAAAACAATATATTCCAAATGTTTATATCAAAGGGGCCCAAACTAAAAAGAGATTCAGTCATTATTTTAATATTATTCTACCCAGTTTATCGGATAACTTTTTTTTTACTCGTTCATAACTCATTTGCTCACCTAATAAACTCAACAGTTCTTCATCTCCACTAGCAGATTCTTGAATCTCCTTTTTAACCTTAGCTAAAAGCTCATCCACCTTATGGTACTTAAAATTATAAACCGAATTCATTACTGATTTATAAATATTATCACTTTCTGATTTTGTGTAAATATTATATTTCTGTATCCAATTGTGACTCAGCTCTATTTCACTACTTTCTATATTTGATACGAAAGATACTATTTTTTGATTCTCTAATTTTTTAAGATGAGAAGCTGTTAGTAAAACATTTTCTTGAAGGTTTTTTTCGAACATCTCATAAATGAATCGATACTGTTCATTATTAAAAGTTAGATCATCTTTAGAAACCTCATCACAAATAAGCTGAATAACACAGCAAGATTTTTCTTCTTTATCATCTTCATCGGAAATCAACATTTCCTTTGTACCAAAAAGAACCATAAAACGAATCAAGTCTAATTCGTATTCGTCATTGGTCGATACTTTTACATGGGCTTCAGAACTCTTTTTAATAATGTCCGATGTGTGAACTGCGTCGACGTGACCAGGGTAGTTATTTGATTTTGAGGCCTTAGATCGAAGCACCTTTAAAAGCTCATTCGAAATGGTTCGTTCCTCAATATCAAACTTTTTCGCAATTTCTTGAACATAAACACTTCGCGTAATTTGGTCAGGGATGAGTGATACAGATTCCAACACATCTCTGATCAACTTCGACTTCTTTATTGGATCATTCTCGATACCATCCATTAAAACGGAGGCCTTGAAACTTATGAAATCCTGTTTGTTCTCCTCAATCATGTTCGTCAATTCATCTAGAGAACTCTTTTTAGCAAATGAATCTGGGTCTTCACCATCTGGAAACATGACTACTTTGACGTTTAGTCCTTCTTCTAAAATAATATCAATACCCCTGAAAGATGCCTTGATTCCAGCAGCATCTCCATCATATAATATGGTTAAGTTTTGGGTATATCTTTTAACAAGTCGCACCTGCTCCTTTGTTAACGATGTACCAGAAGAAGACACTACATTTTGAATACCTGACTGATATAAAGAAATAACATCAGTGTATCCTTCACACAAAAAACATTCATCACGTTTTATAATCTCTCCCTTTGAGAAATAAAGTCCGTATAAAATTTCGCTTTTATTATAAATAGGACTCTCTGGTGAATTGTAATACTTGGCTACCTTTTTATCACTTTTTAATGTTCTACCACCAAACCCCAACACCCTACCAGAAATACTATGAATTGGGAAAATAACACGCCCCCTGTAAAAATCAAAAGTGCGGTCATCCTTCATTTTTATTAAACCAACCTTCGAAAGGTATTCACTTTTATAACCCTTTTGTATTGCAGATTTAGAAAAATCATCACTTTTATCGATACAATATCCAAGCTGAAATTTTTCAATAATTTCGGCATTGTATCCCCGTTCAACAAAATAACTTAAACCAATCGACCTTCCCTCTTCACGAGAATGCATATTGTCCTGGAAATATTGATTTGCAAAATCATTAATCACAAAAAGACTTTCTTTCTCGGAAATACTCTCAAGTTCCTCTTTAGTCTGTTTTCTGGCCTCCGGTATTTCTATACCATACTTGTCAGCCAACCAACGCAATGCTTCTGGATAAGTGAAGTGCTCTTTTTCCATTAAAAAGGTCACCACCGTTCCTCCGGTTCCTGTAGAAAAGCACTTAAAGATTTGTTTTGCAGGTGAAACTACAAAAGAAGGTGTTTTTTCATCCGTAAATGGGCTTAATCCCTTTAGGTTTGACCCCGCTCTTTTAAGCTGAACAAACTCACCAATAACTTCCTCAATAATAGCAGTTTGCATAATTTGATCAACGATATGGGGTGGGATTTTACTCATTAATTGTCATAGTTAACCTCATTTACTTTTTCACCTTTTTCATTATAAAATTTCCATTTCCCCACTTTTTTATCCATGTCATATTCCCCCATATAATATATGGCACCATTAGGATGTTTTACAATTGAAAACCCCTGTTTTCTTCCATTTGTATAGGTTGTCATCGACATTTCGCCACCTTCTTCATTGTAGTAATACCAAGTACCATGTCTCCGATTTTGCCTATCTAATCCACCTTCTATCTTTAACTGCTTTTTTTCTGGATACCATTCTTGGCATTTAAAGTCTACAGTATCTTTTAAATTTGAGTCAGTGTAAAGGTTTTTCCCTTTTGCATCCTGGCTAATCGATACATCCTCGTTATCATCAAAATCAATGGACAGATCTTCTTCGCAAGCGAAAAGCACCAATATGAATATAAGATAAATCAAAGGATTTTTCATTTATTTCTCTCTATTAATTGTATAATTAACCAAATCTGTAAGCGCACTTTTAGCCTCACTTTCACTATATTTCATTAATAACTCCTTCGCTTCATNNGCCAATTGAGTCATTCTTTCAAATGCATAGTTGATTCCCCCATGCTCAATAACCAAATCAGTGGCCCGTTTAATCATTTTCGACTCTTCATTTCGATTCTTTATAATCCGTTTTAATTCCTTCTGAATTTTTGGAGGTGAGTTTCGAAGTACATAAATAAGCGGCAAGGTCAATTTTTGTTCTCTAATATCTATGCCCGTTGGCTTACCAATATTATTTGGAGAACCATAGTCAAAAATATCATCTTTAATCTGAAACGCGAGACCTACTTTCTCCCCAAACATTTTCATGTTCTCCCTTTCTTCGTCTGAATCAACACTTATCGCACCAGCTTCACAACAAGTTGAAATTAAGGATGCCGTTTTTTTTCGAATTACATCAAAGTACTCCTTTTCTGTGATGTCGAGTGTTCGAGATTTTTCTATTTGAAGTAATTCTCCTTCACTCATTTCTTTTACGGAACGTGCCACAACACCTAAAAGATCAGTATTGTCTTTTTCTAATGACAATAGCAATATTTTGGACAGCATATAATCACCAACAAGTACAGCTATCTTGTTCTTCCATAAAGCGTTAACAGAAAAAAAGCCTCTTCGCTCATTGGCATCATCCACGACATCATCATGAACAAGCGTTGCCGTATGTAAAAGCTCTACCAATGAAGCTGCACTATATGTTTTTTCGTTAATTTCCCCGAGCATCTTGGCACTCAGAAAAACGAAGAGGGGTCTCATCTGCTTTCCCTTTCTTTTAACAATGTAATGGGTAACCTTATCTAAAAGAGGAACATTCGATTTTAAAGCATCTTCGAAATGAGATTCAAATTCATTCAATTCGCTCTTTACCGGTTTCATGATCTCTTCAACACTGCGCATTATACAAATATAGAAAAACGACTCATGCTATATTCGATAAATTTAATTAGCGTGATAAATGCATATTTCTTTCAGAGTAAACTTTAGTAAAAAAAGGATCCTTAAGGTTATCAATGAATCTTATGGCTTCGCCTGTAGATTTCATTTCTGGACCTAATTCCTTTTTAACATCCGGGAATTTTTCATAAGAAAAAACTGGGATTTTAATGGCATATCCTTTTTTTCGTGGAGTAAAATTAAAATCCTTTACTTTTTTCTCTCCCAGCATCACTTTCGTCGCATAATTGACATAAGGCTCGTCATAAGCCTTAGCGATAAAGGGAACTGTCCTTGAAGCACGAGGATTTGCCTCAATCACATAAACCTTATCATCTTTAATGGCAAACTGAATATTGATTAGGCCAACCGTTTTCAATTCAACTGCAATTTTTTTGGTAATGTCCTCAATTTGAGTCATCACAAAGTCACCTAAATTGTATGGCGGAAGTACTGCATAAGAATCCCCTGAATGTATTCCTGCAGGCTCTATGTGCTGCATGATACCAATAATATAAACATCTTTTCCATCACATATTGCATCGGCTTCAGCCTCAATAGCTCCTCCAAGAAAATGGTCTAATAGTATTTGATTATTTCCCATTTCATTGATAATGTCAACCACGTGATGCTCAAGTTCTTCATTATTAATGACAATTTTCATTTTTTGTCCTCCAAGAACATAGGATGGACGAACCAATAATGGAAACCCTAAACCAACAGCAAGTTCCAAGGCTTGTTCTGCACTTTCCACTACACCATATTTCGGGAATGGAATATTATTCGATTCTAACAGTTTAGAGAAACGTCCTCGATCTTCTGCTAAATCCAATGCGTCAAAGCTTGTTCCTAAAATTTTGATTCCATATCGTTCAAGTTTTTCAGCGAGCTTTAACGCTGTCTGTCCACCCAGCTGAACAATTACTCCAACGGGTTTTTCGTGCTGAATGATATCAAAAATATGTTCCCAAAAAACAGGCTCAAAATAAAGCTTATCAGAAGTGTCAAAATCTGTAGATACTGTCTCTGGATTGCAGTTAATCATAACCGTTTCATAACCGCATTCTTTCGCCGCAAGAACCCCGTGAACGCATGAATAATCAAATTCGATTCCCTGTCCAATTCTATTAGGGCCAGAACCCAAAACAACTACTTTCTTTTTATCGCTTACAATACTTTCATTTTCAAATTCAAACGTCGAGTAGTAATAAGGCGTTTTGGCTTCAAATTCAGCAGCACAAGTATCTACCAACTTATATACACGCTTGATTCCTAAATCATTTCTTTTTTTATGAACCTCAGATTCCATACAACGCAAAAGATGAGCGATTTGACGATCGGCATAACCCTTTTGCTTGGCTTCAAATAATAGCTCTTTAGATATATTGTCAATATGGAACTTTTCGATTTTATCTTCCAAATTGATTAAATCTTCAATTTGCTTTAAAAACCATATATCAATTTTCGTTTTTTCAAAAATCGTTTTAAATGGGATGCCAAGTTTAATCGCATCGTAGATATGAAATAATCGATTCCAACTCGGATTTTCAAGAGAATTCAAAATTGCATCTTGATTTGTAAGCTCCTTTCCATCTGCACCCAAACCATTTCTGTTGATTTCAAGTGATTGACATGCTTTTTGCAAGGCTTCCTGAAAAGAACGACCAATCCCCATAACCTCACCAACAGACTTCATCTGAAGCCCAAGCTTTCTATCTGTGCCAGGGAACTTGTTGAAATTCCATCTAGGTATCTTGACTATTACATAGTCCAGTGTTGGCTCAAATAAAGCCGAAGTCGTTTTGGTAATTTGATTCTCCAATTCATCAAGGTGATAACCTATGGCTAGTTTTGATGCGATTTTGGCAATTGGATATCCAGTAGCTTTAGATGCTAAAGCGGATGAGCGACTTACTCTTGGATTGATTTCAATCGCAATAATGTTCTCATTTTCGTCAGGTGAAACGGCAAATTGCACATTGCATCCACCTGCAAACTCACCAATTGAGCGCATCATATGGATCGCCATGTCCCTCATTTTCTGAAATGTCGTATCTGACAATGTCATTGCTGGAGCTACAGTAATGGAATCTCCGGTATGGATTCCCATTGGGTCAAAATTTTCGATTGAACAGATAATAACAACGTTGTCATTAGAATCTCTTAAAAGCTCTAACTCATATTCTTTCCAACCGAGAAGAGCTTTATCTATCATTACCTCATGTATGGGAGACAGTTGAAGTCCTCTTTCCAGTAGATTGTCAAATTGTTCGGGATCATGAAGTATGGATGCTCCTGATCCACCCAAGGTATAAGAAGGACGAATACACAACGGGAAACCGAATTCTTGAGCAATTTCTTTTCCTTCAAGAAAGGATTTCGCCGTTTTTTGAGGCGCCATGGGCACACCAATCTCCGTCATTAGATTTCTAAAAGCTTCTCTGTTTTCAGTAATCTCGATCGCATTAATATCTACTCCAATAATTTTAACACCAAATTCCTCCCAAATTCCGATTTCATCACACTTTATACAAAGATTCAGAGCTGTTTGCCCACCCATTGTTGGTAAAACCGCATCAATTTCATGATTTTCTAAAATCTCCCGAATACTTTGGGGTTCTAACGGTTTTAGATACACATTATCCGCAACAACTTTATCAGTCATTATGGTTGCTGGGTTAGAATTAATCAAAGTGACCTCAATCCCTTCTTCTCGAAGTGATCTCGAAGCTTGAGAGCCGGAATAATCAAATTCACAAGCTTGACCGATGACAATAGGACCGCTTCCTATTATTAATATTGATTTTAGAGATGAATCTTTGGGCATAAAAATTTCAATTTAAAAAAAGTGAAAACACATTATAAATCGAATGCAAATTTAGTTTAATTGAGGTATGAGAGGATGAAGAATTGTAATTGTTTTTTAACAAAATGAAAAATGATTGTTAATTAATCACTTTTTGGCAACATAAAATGAATACTTAATCTTATTTTAGTTTATATGGAATCAAAAATCATCGCAAAAGGTGATATTCAAATTGAGTACTATACAAGCGGGGCAGGACCACAGAATATCATTTGCATGCATGGTCATGGCCGACCTGTTGATGATTTTATTTTTTTGAATGATACCGACCATAAGCTCATTTTAATTGTCCTCCCGCATCACGGAAACTCTAAATTCCCCATTGAAAAAATAGAAAAAGATCCATTATCGATTATAGAATTCAATCAACTTTTTGAACAAATACTAGATGTAGAATCCATAAATGATTTTCATTTTGTTGCTTTTTCTCAAGGAGGACGATTTGTTCTTTCTCTTATCCCATTTCATGATGGCAAAATAAAATCGGTTCATCTCATTTCCCCTGATGCCATGGATTATAATAGTTTTTATAATAAAGCATCACGAAATAGGTGGGCAAGAAAATTATTTAAATCATGGGAAGACAAACCACAAAGATTTATTAAGTTCGCACGTATTGCTAAGCGATTGGGACTCGTTCGACCAAAGGTATTTGCCTTTATCCAGAAATTTGCATCAAACAAAGAGTCCTTTCAACGGGCATCGATTACATGGCGGGGTTTTAGGAACATTAGACCCATTAATGATGAACTTAAAAAGGTTATTGCGAGAAATGACTGGAGGTTTGTTATTATCATGGGCAAATACGATCAGGTCATTCGAACCCTTCAAGCCGAATCGTTTTTGAAAAAAATTAGCCAGCAAGATGCGCTCATTGTAATCGAATGTGGACACGATTTTTTTAAAGAAGGGAACATTGACCTTTTAAGACCTCATATTAAAATATGAATGGGGTTTTCAATCGACTAAAGACGAACCTTTGGATTTTGGTTATTGAATTTTTTTTAATCACACCTTCCTGGAGATACCTTATAGCAACTGCTTGGAACACTGGTCAAACAGCTAAAATTATTACCTGCAGCTTTTATAGAATTTAAATTAACGTTCTTAGAGACGTTTAACGAGGGCAACAGATTCATCATACAGTTCAGACTAGATAAAGATGTATTCTTGGAAATATCTAATACACTTAATTTATTTTTTTTGCAACTGAGATAAATTAAAGCAGTATTATTCGAGATATTTAGTATGTTCAGTTGATTATTGTCACAATTCAAATCTGATAAAGATTTATTCTTGGAAACATCTAATGACGTCAATTGATTATCGCTACATTCAAGCTTAGTTAACAATGTGTTCTTGGAAACGTCTAATGAAGCTAGTTGATTCGAAATACAAGTCAACCCAGTTAAAGAAATGTTCATTGATACATCCAATGATTTCAGTGGATTACCAGAACAACTTAAAAGTTTTAAGGTCTTATTATTCGCAATGTCCAATGAAGTTAGTTGATTATAATCACATTTAAGCAGGGTTAAAAATGTATTCTTGGAAACATTTAATACACTTAATTTATTTCGATTACAACTGAGACCAATTAAAGCAGTATTATTCGATATATTTAGTATGTTCAGTTGATTATTGTCACAATTCAACTCAGTTAACAATGTATTCTTGGAAACATTTAATGAGCTCAATTTGTTTCTACTACAATTAAGACTAGTTAAAGCGGTGAAGAATTCAATACCCGTCAAATCTTGGATTCTTCCATTAGAACAATTAATTGTATCTGAATATGCCTTTGCCTCACTAATTTGTATTTCCTGATCACCATTGGTATTTATATCAGGGTTACTAATCAAGTAATGCTTAAACCAAACATCCGGTATACGAACATTTTGACCAAAAGCAACACCCGACATAAACACAAAAACAAATAGGATTTTCATAACAACTGGTTTTTATTTCCACGAAGATAGTAAAACACGGATAAACCGATAAGGGCAAAGGTTAAGATTTAGAGTAATTTTAATTAGTAGCTTTTTTATTGGATGTTCAATCCACTAAAGATTAATCCGAGAGTACGATTTAAAGAATAAAAAAAGGCGCCCAGTTGGGCGCCTTGATTAAACTATTCTTAAGTATACAAATTACTTCTTATCACTAACCTCTTCAAAGTCAACGTCTGTAACCTCATCTTGTGGGTTTTCAGTAGCGCCTCCTTCTTGAGCTCCGGCATCACCTGCTGGATTAGCACCTTCAGCATTCGCAGCATTGTACATCTCTTGAGAAGCCGCTTGGAATACATTATTCAACTTTTCCATCGCTGGCTCTAAATTTTCAATGTTCTTGGCTTCGAATTCTTTTTTCAATTCTGCCAATGCATCTTCNATAGGTTGNTTTTTNTCCGCTGGNATTTTATCTCCATATTCTTTCATCTGTCTTTCAGTTTGAAAAATAGTAGAGTCCGCTTTATTGATAACCTCAACCTCTTCTTTCTTTTTCTTATCAGCTTCAGCATTTGCCTCGGCTTCAGCTTTCATCTTTTCGATCTCTGCGTCTGATAATCCTGAAGAAGCCTCAACTTTGATCGATTGCTCTTTTCCGGTTCCTTTATCTTTTGCCGAAATATTGATGATTCCGTTTGCATCGATATCGAAAGTCACTTCAATTTGTGGCTCACCTCTTCTTGCAGGTGGAATATCGTTCAGTTGAAACTTTCCTAGAGTTTTGTTGTCACTTGCCATTGAGCGCTCTCCCTGTAAAACGTGTATATCTACAGAAGGTTGATTGTCTGCTGCTGTAGAAAAAACCTCTGACTTTTTAGCAGGTATTGTTGTATTTGCATCAATAAGTTTAGTGAAAACTCCACCCATTGTTTCAATTCCTAGAGATAAAGGTGTTACGTCTAATAAAAGAACATCTTTTACTTCACCGGTTAAAACTCCTCCTTGAATAGCAGCACCAATGGCTACTACTTCATCTGGATTCACACCTTTTGATGGTGCTTTTCCGAAGAAATTTTTAACTGCATCCTGAATAACTGGTATTCTTGTCGATCCACCAACGATTATCACCTCATCAATATCTCCCGCTGAAAGTCCTGCATTTTTTAATGCAGATCTACAAGGGGCAATTGTTTTCTCAACGATATCTGAAATTAATTGCTCAAATTTGGCTCTCTGGAGCGTTCTTACCAAGTGCTTTGGAATACCATTCACTGGCATGATGTACGGAAGATTGATTTCTGTTGAAGTCGTTGAAGACAATTCAATTTTAGCTTTTTCGGCCGCTTCTTTTAAACGTTGCAAAGCCATCGGATCTTCTCTTAAATCCAAACCTTCATCGTTTTTAAACTCTTGCACCAACCATTCAATGATGGTCTCATCTACATCATCTCCACCCAAATGAGTATCTCCATCAGTAGACAAAACCTCAAAAACGCCATCTCCTAATTCTAGAATAGAAACATCATGTGTTCCCCCTCCAAAGTCAAACACAACAATTTTTTGATCAATACCTTTTTTATCTAGACCATAAGCCAATGCCGCAGCTGTTGGCTCATTGATAATTCTTTTGATCGTTAATCCAGCAACTTCACCCGCTTCTTTCGTAGCTTGTCTTTGCGAGTCATTAAAATAAGCAGGGACAGTGACAACTGCCTCACTTACTTCTTGCCCTAAATAATCTTCAGCAGTCTTCTTCATTTTTTGAAGAATCATTGCTGAAATTTCTTGTGGAGAATACTTTCTATCGTCTATTTTAACTCTAGGTGTATTATTGTCTCCCTTTATAACTTCGTATGGCATTCTTTTGATTTCTTTTTTACAATCGTCAAAACTTGATCCCATAAATCGTTTGATTGAATATATTGTTTTGGTCGGATTGGTAATGGCTTGTCTTTTAGCAGGGTCCCCTACTTTTCGTTCACCACCCTCAACAAAAGCTACTACTGAAGGTGTTGTTCTCTTTCCTTCTGAATTTGCTATAACGACAGGTTCGTTTCCTTCCATGACCGAAACGCATGAATTCGTCGTTCCTAAGTCAATTCCTATTATTTTTCCCATAATATTATTTTTTTCAAATAATTGTCAATTAATATGCCACAGCAAAATAGAGTCCCTAATTATGACAAAAAAGCAAAAGAGAGGACAGAATTATGTCTAAATGTCAGATTTTATGACAACGAAAGACAAGAAAACATCAAAAATAATATATGAGATAATCTAATGATTGTATACCTTTCTATATACAGATGAAGTTGCGCTATCAATCAATACATGGTATACTCCCTGAGGAACATGAAAAGTATCAATTTGTGTATTCAATTCCTGAATCTTTCCAGAATAAACTACATTTCCAGACAAGGAAATGACTTTAAAATCTTTTCCTAAGGATTTTTCGGTGACCGAAATATTTAAACTTTCTGACTGGCTCCATATTCTAAACTCATCATTTTCAAAGCTAGAAACGGCTCCTATACCTCCTACATCAATCATTTGCCCCGGCGTTTCGTCGTATCCGTATGAATGAACAGTTATGGTATCAGCTCCTGAACTGACAGATAATTCAATCCAGCCGTAATGGGTATCTGTACCCGAAGTGAAACGCACTCCTAAAAACTGATTATTCATACCCAAAAAGCTACCATATACATAGGGAAAAATCCCAATACCTGCGTCAATTAAAAGATTAATTCCAAGAGGGTAACTTTCATCTGTTCCAAATTCACTTGACGAAGAAACGGTTCCTCCTCCAGAAAAATTCGATAACGTAAAAACACCATTCGCTGTTTCTCCAACGGGTTGTCCGTTCAAACATTCGACAATTGAACTTGCGCCATCATAAGTTGAGGGCTGCCCACCCAATAAGGTATCACCACTCATTTCCTGAACACGAAAAACAAATTCAATCGATCCATCATCTCCGAAGTCTATCGGGTATGCTGTTGAGGTTGCAACAATTACCTCATCGGGACTTACATCAATAATGGTTTCTTGAGCATGTACAAATAATGCAGACATACCAAAGATAAACAATGAAGTCAATTTAATGAGTTTTGCTTTGTGCTTAACTGAGTTTATCATTTGTGGTGAGAGTTAGTGAATATTCAAAGATTTATTTAGTTCATTTCAGAAAGCAAGGTAATCATTTAGCATCATTTTCTTTGTAATGAATAAACATATTTGCCCAAATTATTTTAGATAATGCATAAATAAATGGACCGAAGAGAAATATCGATCCGATAACCAATGTAATCTGTAAACCAACCGAAACCTCTTCAAAAAACCAATTGGCACTTGCCCATATGGAAACAAATAATGCTACACCAAGTCCGTAAGAGACGTACATTGCACCAAAATAAAAACCTGGCTCAGGAACATAACTGGCTTTACAATTAGAACACTCCTCTAAAACATGTCCTAGCTTTTTTAAATCATATAGATGAGATTCAAAAAAGTCACCCTCGTGACATTGAGGGCACTTCAGTTTTAAAATGCTGTAGATTTTTGTTCCCTTCATGACTTCAAATTTAAATTAATTTACATCTGCACCATAGTATCTATTGCTAAAAAATTATGAAGACTGTTTTGGTTTTTGTATTTTTAAGAACAAACCTAATTACTATGAAACTTATACTTCCACTTTTTGTAATACTATTCTTTAATGGTCTTGTGTTTTCTCAATGCACAACAACTAATGCCACCTCGTGTGAATGCGTAGACGGAACTAATAATTGCTTGCTTTTACCCGATATTACCGCATCTTGGAAAGGAATATCAGATAATGGATGGACAGAATACCCACAAACCGGCGCTGGACAAAATTATAATAATCAAGGTCCAGATGATGGCCGACTTCGTGTTACTGGATCTACACCCAATATAGGACATGGGTCATTTACCGTTAGAGGTCAGGATTCCAATGGTAATCGTGCCTTTATCTGCGGAAATGATACAATCTATGGAGTTTCTTCAAGTGGAACATTTACTTGTCCAAATGGTGTTGACAATCCAAAACAAATGTTACTCCAAAGAATATATATAAAAGATGGAAACACTATGTCTTATCAAGATACATGGACTGGAAGCATGACCTACCATGAAAGTCATGGACACAACCATGTAGATGATTGGGCAGTAATGACTTTGAGAATACAAACATCAGATCCCCATCCGTTAAACTGGCCTATTGTAGGAGATGGTGCCAAAATAGGCTTTTGTTTAATGGATTACGGACAATGCGGTAGCAGTACAGGGAGCACATATTATGGTCATTGTAGAGATGATAACACGGTGTATAACGGTGGAAACGTAATGGCTAACTCAAATTTTTCAAATTGGAATTTAGGAGGAGGAAACTACAATTGTTCTATTGTGGAACAAGGCATATCTTCTGGATGGACTGATGTATACGGAAAATGGCTAGATGGAATGTGGATTAATATACCACCTAATACCTGCAATGGCGATTATTATATTGTTATGGAGGTTGACAAAAACAATTACTTCCAAGAGGAATATGAAGACAACAACTACACTGCTGTTCCTGTCACTTTAACAATGCAGCTTCCGCAAAATTCAGGAGCGCTGCCAACAATAAGCACAAATGAATCGAATAATTTATGCACAGGTCAAACAATTGAACTCACAGCATCAGCAGGAACAGACTATCTATGGAGTACGGGTGAAGATACTCAAACCATTGTGGTCAGTCAAGCGGGATCATACGAATGTACTGTGACTAACTACTGCGGAACAGCGACATCACTGCCTTATGAAATAAATAGTGTTGTGCCTACCCCTCCAACAGTCACAAATGCAGAGATTTGCCCAGGGAATTCAGTAACACTTGAGACTATATCTTCAGGAGAAGTTGAATGGTTTGATGAGAATGGAACATTGATTTCTATTGGTGATAATTATACTACTGGAGTTTTAAATAATAGTACAACATATTATGTAAATAATACAGATTACTACACAAATACTCTTTATGCTGAACCCCATACGAATGGAATTGGTGGTGGAGGATACCTCACCTCTTCTCAAGGAAATATCTTTCATGCGTATGCCCCATTCACACTTGAAAGCACGTTAGTGTATGCACTAAATGGAGGAGATATTACAGTTGAACTTCATGAAAGCGGCGGTGCAGTTTTAGAATCGACAACTGTAACCGTTCCTGCTGGTGCTAGCCGAATTCAACTAAACTTTGCAGTCCCTGCGGGATATGACCATGAGTTGGTTGCTACGAGTCTTCCTTCAGGAGGTTTGTACAGAAATAATAATTCTGCGACTTTTCCATACGTCCTGGAAGATGTATTGTCAATTGTAGGAGCAACCTCAAGCTCTTCATATTATTATTACTTCTATGATTGGGAGGTCTTAACGGAAAATGGAACTTGTACCAGTAACCAAGTACCAGTAATTGTTAGTATGGCTCCTAATATTGATAATCCGATTGTTTCAGGAGATATCGTCTGCAATTCTGGAAGTGCGAGTTTGTCGGCTACTGGAATAGGAAACCTAACATGGATGGATGCAAATGGTACCATCTTAGGAACCGGAAGCACCTACTCTACACCTACTATTTCGCAAACTACAACTTATTATGTGCAGGCATCTGATAATGGATGTATAAGCGACATGGTACCAGTTGATGCAACAGTTCAAAGCATGTCTGACCCAGTTGTTTCAGGTGATCTGGTTTGTAATTCAGGAAGTGCAATTTTGTCAGCTTCAGGAATAGGAAGTCTAACATGGATGGATGCAAGTGGAACTGTATTAGGAACTGGCAGTACCTTCTCTACACCTATAATTTCTCAAACAACGACATATTATGTCCAAGCATCTGATAATGGATGTATAAGCGACATGGTTCCCGTTGATGCCACTATTCAAAACATGTCTGATCCTACTGTAATAGGCGATACTATATGTAATTCTGGAATTGCATCCTTAACCGCATCAGGAATAGGTGACTTAACATGGCTAGATGCAAATAACAATATTCTTGGCACAGGGAATTCCTTTACGACTCCACCGATATCAACAACTACAACCTTTTATGTCCAAGCTTCAGAAAATGGTTGCTCAAGTGATCTCGTTGCTGTTGATGCTGTAGTAGAACCATGTCTAGACATTGATGAGATTTCATTTCAAAATAGCCTGACATTATCTCCAAACCCTAACAATGGTTCTTTTGAAGTTTCATATGCATTACTAAGCTCATCTCAAGTCCAATTGTCAGTTTATGATCAATTAGGCAATGAAATATTGAAAATGACTTTTGATGATACTAAAGGAAGTAATAAACATCCAGTAAAAATTAAAAAACTTGCTTCTGGAATGTATTCCGTACGATTTAATCATGACGGAAAATCTCACACAAAGAGATTCATCAAAACCAATGAATAGTGCAAGAGCAGTTTTAAAAATTATTTGTTGTTTTCTGATTTCAATTACAGATTTAGAATCTCAAGTCATTACAAATTATAATACAGAAAACTCCGAAATCCCATTCAATACAGTAAGATGTATTGAGCTTCAAAATAATGGCTTATGGATTGGTACTGATGCTGGATTGGCTCGATTCATAAACAATCAATGGGAAATATTTGATTCAAATAATTCTCCTTTATATAGCGATGATATCCGAGCACTAAAAGCGGATGGAGACTCAATCATTTGGATTGGAACAGTAAATGGAGGATTGTTTTCTTACGACGGATCCAATTGGGAGAATTTTAATGTTTCAAATTCCGGGCTACTGGATAATCTTATCAGGGACATAAACATAGATCAATTGAGCAATATATGGATTTCAACTACTGAAGGGTTATTTATGTATGATAGAACCAACTGGGAACATTGGAACATGCAGGACAATAATTTACTTACCAACAATATAACCTCAGTTCAAATAGGTACTCACAATGAAAAATATGTCGGAACAATAAATGGCGGTATTATTTATTTTGATTCTTTAAATCAGTACAACGAATACACCATAATTAACTCAGACTTGCCTGACAATTCTGTTGTTGCAATTGAAATTGATGGAAATGGTCAGCCCTGGTTTCTTTCACCTGCTGCTGGATTGGTATATGACACTGACGTGGGAGGGCCTTGGAATAATTTTAATAATCTAAATTCCGGGTTGCCCTCAAACGCATTAAATTGTCTTCAATTTATGGGTGATGAACTTGTCATTGGTTCAGAGGTCTCAGGCCTTATTTTTAAAGATGGGGAATCGTGGCAGTATCTGAACACACTGAATTCTGAACTNCCTGATGATTACGTCCTTTCAATTAAAATCGATGAGTTACAAAATATTTGGGTGGGTACTTTCAACGCAGGATTGTGTAAGATTAATCTCCAGAATTCAATTGAAGAATACTTGAACGAAGGTGTTTTATGCTATCCAAATCCAATTGAAACGAATGGAAAGGTTCATTTTGCCAAACCATTTTCTGGGGTCATTCGTATATGTAATAACATTGGGGAACTTCTATTTCTTAATCATGTTTCAAATTGCAAAAGTTTGGCATTACCTGAAAATATAATACGAGGAAGCTATGTAATCACTTTTTCGAACGACTTGAGTCAATCTACTCAATCCATTATTGTCAAGTGATCATTTATTAACAGAATCAATATAGGCTTGATACAACAACTCTACAGCTAAGGTTATTGATACCTTTCCCTCTTTTATGTCATTTTCAAGCTTCTCAAAATATATCTTAAGTTGAGAATCTNCTTCTATTTCTTGCATGATGAAATCTGTCAAATTACTTTTTAAAAATCTCGAATCTTGATTCATTCGATTCGAGTCATAAAAACCGTTAAGGTTGATCTGATTAAAATAGCTTTCGATATTATCCCAAGCCTCTTGAAGTCCTTTGCCATTGATACTACTTGTGGTAATTACATTGGTCACCCACTTACTTTCTTTTGCAGGGAACAAATGGACGGCATTGGCATATTCTCTCCTGGCCATTTCTGATTTTTTTTCATTTCCCGAATCAGCTTTAGTAATTAATAAAGTGTCTGCGAGCTCCATTATTCCCCTTTTCATACCTTGAAGTTCATCACCAGCACCAGAAAGCATAAGCAAAAGAAAATAATCAACCATGTCGTGAACCATCGTTTCAGATTGCCCTACCCCTACAGTTTCGATGAAAACAACATCAAATCCAGCTGCTTCGCATAATACCAATGCATCTCGTGAATTTCGTGCAACACCACCCAAATTTCCTGCAGCAGCAGTTGGTCGAATGAAAGCATTCTCTTGATTAGAAAGCCAATCCATTCTGGTTTTATCTCCTAGAATACTTCCGCCAGAAACATTAGAAGATGGATCAATGGCCAAAACAGCCAACTTATGCCCTGCTTCAATGACGATTCTACCAAAAGCTTCAATAAAAGTACTTTTTCCAACACCTGGGACTCCAGTGATTCCTATCCTCCAAGACCTTGGTCTTGAAGAAGAACATTTTTCAATAAGCGCTCTTCCTTCAAGTTTATTTTGAGTGTTTTGACTTTCAATTAAAGTTATGGCCGAACTCAAAGCCTGTTTATCTCCTTCAACAATTAGTGGATAGAGTTCATCCGCTTTAAGAGACTCAAGTCTTTTTTTTCTTGAAGAAATCCAATCGCTTATTTTATTTTTATTGGGCATTGTAAAAGGAAATGTTTGTTCTTTACTGTGAAATAAAAAAGCACAATATTACTGAACTAATTTACTATAAATTTCCTCATATAAGGGCAGAACCTCTTCTAGACTGAACTTCTCTGCTTGTTTTTTAGCATTTTGTTTAAATGTGCTAAGGTTTTGGTCCTCCAATACATGAAGCGTGTTTTTCGCCATGTCTTCAATGTCACCCACATTTGATAAAAAGCCGGAAAACCCTTGGGCATTAACCTCTGGAATCCCCCCCGTATTTGATGAAATAACTGGCACACCAACGGCCATCGCCTCCAAAGCTGCCAAACCAAAACTTTCTGTTTCAGATGGAAGCATAAATGCATCAGAAATTTTCAAAACAGGTGAAGTGTCTCTTACTTTACCCAAAAACAAAATATGCTCACAAAGTGATAATTCACGACATAACATTTCACAATGATATCTTTCAGGTCCATCACCGACAAAAATCAATTTCGAAGGTCTAGATTTAATTACTTTCGCAAAAACCTTAATGACGTCCTCAACACGTTTCACTTTTCGGAAATTTGAAACGTGACAAAGAATCCGCTCATGTTTTTCCGCATAAAGGCTTCGAGTGGATGACAAATCCTCATTATCCTCATTTTTATGAATCCGAATAAAATTAGGAATCACATGAATGTCATTCTTAACATCAAAATGCTTCAGTGTATCATCCTTCAAACTTTGTGAAACGGCCGTAACAGCATCAGACTGATTGATGCAAAAAGTAATGACAGGTTCAAAAGAAGGGTCTCTTCCAACAAGTGTTATATCAGTTCCATGAAGAGTGGTCACAAAAGGTATTGCGATCCCTTGGGTTGCCAATATCTGTTTCGCCATAAATGCTGCTGATGCATGGGGAATTGCATAATGCACATGAATAAGGTCTAGTTTTTCATATTTAACCACATCAACCATCTTACTCGCAAGTTCCGTTTCATATGGCTGAAAATCAAATAGAGGGTAATCAGAAACCGATACTTCATGATAAAACACATTCTCTTTAAACCCTCCAAGTCTTACGGGCTGGGAATACGTAATGAAATGAATCATATGTCCCTTCTTTGCCAAAGCTTTACCGAGCTCTGTAGCAACAACTCCACTCCCTCCAAACGTAGGATATAATACAATTCCTATTCTCATTTTATTTCTCTTTTTTAGTTCCGATTGGGAAAAAGAAGTTTATTCGATAGATGATAGGAAGAATACGCTGAGTACCACCCTCAGCATTTTTAATTCTAATTGCGTAGTTAGGTCGAAACGGACTATTTTCGGCATTGATAACATCATAGAAAACACCCAAGTTGATTCTCACTTTATTATATAATTTAGAAAACCCACCTCCAATAAAAAGGGTTGCGATCCAGGGTTTAAACTCACCTAGTGTTGGACTAAAATTAAAAGGTGTTTTAAGCAATTCAAATTCAACACCTCCAAAGAGGGCATCCTTATATCTGGCATGTGCAAAAAAACCACCACCATACAAACTACCGCTTACTTTAGAACCTTGAGTAAGATTCGGATCTATAAAGCTCCATGTGTAATGATAACGTAAAGATGGACCAACTATGAAATTTTCATTAAGTATAGCTGCATATTTTAATCCAAACCCCATAGTTCCTCCATTAGAACCAGCCCTAGCTGCAAATACTTCAACACCAATTTCAGATCCGTCAAAGTCCACCTGACCATATGACGTTATAGAAAAACAAATAAAAAGAGAGATAAATAAATTCTTCATTGTTGAATAGTTTTTTACAAAGATACGATGAATTACTACTTCTTAAATAGAAGGCTTATTATCTTTGTAAAAAAACCATATGCAAAGACTTAACGGAAAGACAACAGCAGAAGAAATTAGAGCAGAGTTGAAAACAGCTGTAGCGAGTCGAAAACAAAAAGGCATGAAGATTCCTCATCTAGCCGCTGTTCTCGTTGGGAATGATGGAGGCTCAATGTCATATGTTGGAGCAAAGGTTAAAGCATGTGATGAGATTGGGTTTGAAAGCTCATTAATACGATTTGAAGATACCCTTACTGAGCAAGAACTTTTGAATAAAGTGGAAGAGCTCAATCAAGATGAAGAAATTGACGGATTTATTGTTCAGTTGCCACTCCCCAAACACATCAACGAAACCAAAATAACAGATCACATCAGTCCAAATAAAGATGTGGATGGTTTTCATCCCATGAACCTCGGAAATATGCTATTGAACCTTCCTGGGTTTTTACCAGCGACTCCTGCTGGCATCATGGAACTTCTAAAGAGGAATAAAATTGAAACTTCGGGAAAACATTGTGTCGTTTTAGGAAGAAGCAATATTGTTGGAACTCCATTGAGTATCATGTTAAGTAGAAATTCGAACCCAGGAAATTGTACAGTCACACTTGCACATTCTCGCACCCAGAACCTAAAAGAGCTTTGTCTTCAAGCAGATATTTTAGTTGCAGCTATAGGAAAACCAGAGTTTGTAACTGCTGAGATGGTAAAAGATGGTGCGGTAATTATAGATGTGGGTACTACTCGGGTTGATGATTCCTCTCGAGAACGAGGTTGGCGACTGGTTGGCGACGTGAATTTTAGAGAGGTGGCCCCAAAAACAAGCTATATTACTCCTGTTCCGGGAGGAGTTGGTCCTATGACAATAGCTTCATTAATGATGAATACTCTAAAAGCCATGGATCTAAATGGAAAATAAAATCGAATTCAAAATAATTGGTGATTACATCGAGCTTATGGCGCTTCTTAAAGCCCTTAGCATCGCTCAAACCGGTGGGCATGCGAAGATGATCGTGGATGATGGAGAAGTAATAAGAAATGGTGTAGTAGAGTTACGAAGGCGCGCCAAATGTATTTCAGGAGACGTTATTAAGGTTGATGGCAGTAATATAACATTNCTCTAATCCACCATTTCGAAAATCGAATTAAAATGAACTGAAAGTCAAGCTATTTTCTCTTCTAAATGCTCCGTCGCCTGATAAATTCGAAGTACCAATAANCCAAAGATCACACTTGACACAATTAAGGCAATATTGGTCAAGCCATTTGTAGAAAAAGATAAACGAATGAGTATCGTACAAATTACAAAACCAGTATTTCGAATGAGCTGAGAGTATCGTTCCGTGTACTGAAATGAAAGCAATAAAATAAAGACATCCGCTAAAATCAAAATCGTAAAGAATTCATTGTAAAAAATCGCATTGAGCTCGAATGAATTGATTACAGATGGACTAAAAAACTGCATGTGAATCCAAGAAATTAATGTGTATGCACTCGTTAGGGCTAAAACTGGCAGAAGCACCAGACTTATTGCTCGTTTAGAATTGACAAAACGTCGGAGATTATTGGTAAGGCGCGAAGGCATAATTTTATTACGGCTTTTATTAAAAAGAAAGATTAGAAAAAATAGAATTAGAATTCCAATCAAATCATATATAAGTTGCAAATTACTCGGTGAATTAAGCCAAGATGCAGTGATCTCAATGTGAGGAATATCCGCAAATATTCTCCGAATTACAATGAGAGAGATAATTTCAAATTGTTTTGAAACTGAAGTTGTAAAGGACCTGGGAAGATAATGAATCAAGAGATATATCTCATAGATCAATATTATCGAAAATGGAGTATAGATAGCGGAAATAGGATCAGTAAGTAGAATATTATCAATTCTAGAATGAAAGACATCGTATTTCTTTCCTAAGATTAGAAGAAGGTGTATTATGAAGCCAAAAATCGACACATTGATCGTAAATCTCTCAATGGTATTTTTATTCTTATCAGAAAATACTCTGGAAAAAGACAACTCAATCCAATCTTGCCATCTTGTTTTTGACATACTGATTGAACACGTAGTAATTCAAATTTGTTTAATCGTTATTTTTCTTTGAATGATATAACATCCCTTTTTTCAGTGAAAACATATAACAGCATATGCGTTTTCTTTTTAGAATTGAGCTCTGAAGGACCGGTGTAAATATAATTCACCCTTAGCTCTGGATGGTCTTGTTTGAATTTATTTATTGTTTTTTCCCAAACCAGCTTGTCCGCTAAAAATGGAAAGTCAAATTTGTATACGCCATCAACTACCTCTTTTCCCGTTACAGGAGTATCAACATTTGAAAACGTCTTATCGGAGAAATCTATAATTGAGATTGAAGTAATTACCGTAAAACATAGGCCAATAATAACAGCAATCTTTACATCTTTCGAGAAACCCAGTGAGAATGACTTTTCATCTGAGTTAGAAATGTACTTAAACAAGATCCAAGACGCAATGAGGATCAACCAAAACAAGCCATGCTCCAACAATTGAAAACGATCTCCAAAGACCTGATCTGCGATTGAAAACAAGCTAAATAAAGTGAGTGATGAAAAAACTGCCCTAAAAAACCATTTTTCAGTTAAAGAATTATTTCCCCGTGAAAAATTGACAAGAGAAAGCAAATAAAACACAAAATTGACTACTTCCAAAGCTGAAACCGATGCCAAAGCAATGGTTGCAAAAATTGGATTTTTAAGTCCAAGAGAACCAAAAAACTTAACAAACAACGCAAAAAAGTCTTTACCTACCCATAAGTTATGTACATCTGGAATGATTTTATCCAAAACACTAAGGCCCCAGAAAAATGTCCAGAAAATAAGTATAGAAAATCTTATAATGGTTTTTTCTTTCATTCTTTGTCCTCCGTTACAATATAAAAAATAAGCGCATCGGCTTTTTTCAACCTCAACTCCTTAGGAACCGTGTAGATATGATTAATCTTTTTTGAGGGATTTTCTTTTTTGAACTTATCGATTGTTTTTTCAAATACCGTACTACCTCCAAGAAATGGAAACGAAACCTTATAAATGTTGTCACCTACTTTTTGAGACTCGATTGCATCAGTTCTTCTTGAAAAGTAATTTGTATTGTAATTAAAAATTGAAATACTAGTTACCAAAACAAGCATCACAGATATAACTGATGCTCCTATAAGTTGTTTCTTTTTTATTACCAACTCATCAGAAGGTGTGCTGCGTTCCAATCGGATAAAAACAACCCACGAGAAAAGCGTTAGAAACCAAAAAAGTGTGTGCTCTAAGAGTTCAAACCGATCACCAAAAACATGATCGCCAATGGAAAATATAGTAAACGTAATAAGCGTAAAACAGATGCCAGCTAAAAACCAAGAACGGGATGAATCAAATCTATTCTTAAAATAATGAATGAGTGCACCAGTAAAAAATACAAATGCAAAAATCTCTAAACCTGCAGCAATAACAAGAGCAAAATCAGCAATTAAAGGAGAATCTAATCCTGCAGAAGCAAAAAATTTCTGAAATTGCGCAAAACGATCACGTCCTACCCAAAGAAAATGACTGCCACCTATGAGCTTGTCTACGATATTAAATAGCCAGAAAATAGACCAATAAACCAATATTGCATATCGAATAAGTTGATTTGTAGGAATAGTTGTTTTTTTCATTTGAAAGTTTACCCGTTTATCAAAAGTAAGTTAATTCTCACATCTAAAAATAAAATCGAACAAGAAGAGAAGACCTTGTGTATGCAGCCAATTCTCCCTCATAAATCAATCCTCGCAATTGAACCTCGCATCCTATGCTAAAGTGTTTGATGAAATAATATTCACCTGCCACTGTAGGAGCTACCGTTAGTATTTCATTGCTATTATAAGCCAACCTCAAACCGTATAACAAATTAAAATCAGAGATCATGCTTTTCCCAAATCCACCAATTCCTGCAGNAAATGATTCCGTGTAATTAGATAACGCAAAACCAATACTAGGTTCTATCCGAAATTTATCATTCAAATCAATCGTTATGTAGATGTCATTTGATCTTGAACTCTCATAATCCCATTCATAATCGGCAATATTAAAAAGAGAAGCACCCAATCCTATTTTGAACTCGGAATCCTTTTCTTCTTGACCCATTAAGTGGTTTCCAAATAACGAAATAATCGATAAGAATAATAGTGTTCTTGGTCTCATGTTTTTAATTTTGAAAAAATAACTTCACAAAAGTATGTCTACTTCAAATACCTGAAGTCCTGATCATTTTTTATAGACTTTACTGTTTCAAGTAACATTCGAATGCTATTTTCAACATCATCCTTGTGAACCATTTCCACAGTGGTATGCATGTATCTTAAGGGCAGTGAAATTAAAGCACTTGTCACACCTTCATTGGAATAGGCGAAAGCATCAGTATCTGTTCCTGTTGAACGTGAAACAACCGCTCGTTGGAAAGGTATATTTTTCTTTTCAGCAGTAGAAATAATTTGTTTTAAAAAATTATTTTGAACAGCTGGTCCATAGGTTAAGACTGGTCCATCACCAGATTTTAAATCTCCATTTTCAATTTTACTTACCATTGGAGTATTGGTATCGTGACAAACATCGGTAACCAAAGCAACATCTGGTTTAATTCTTTGAGCAATCATTTGAGCTCCTCTCAATCCAATTTCTTCCTGAACGGAATTGACTACATAAAGCGTAAATGGCAATTCTGTTTTTGATTCTTTTAGTAAACGAGCGGTTTCGGCAATCATGAAACCACCCATTCTATTGTCAAGTGCACGACCAACATATTTATTCTTGTTCAGAATCATGAATTCATCTTCAAAAGTAGCAACACACCCCACATGAACCCCTAAAGCTTCAACCTCTTCTTTGGTTTTACATCCGCAATCTAGAAAGATGTTTTTAAGACTTGGCGTTTCTTCTTTGCCTTTTCTCATATGAATTGCTGGCCATCCAAAAACGGCTTTTACAGTTCCTTTATCCGTATGAATATTGACTCTTTTGGAAGGAGCAATCATATGGTCGGAACCTCCATTACGCATCAAATATATGAATCCATCTTTGGTAATGTAGTGCACAAACCAAGAGATTTCATCAGCATGTGCTTCAATAACCACTTTATACTTTTTACCTGGGTTGATAATTCCCGCTACACTTCCATAATTATCTACAATATAATCATCCACATAAGGCTTCATATATTCCAACCACATCTTTTGACCTTCAGACTCAAAACCAGTCGGGCTCGGATTGTTTAAATATTTTTCAAGAAATTTTTCAGATTTTGTCGTAATAATTTTTTTCATTCTACCTCATTAAAGTTATATTTCCTTTAACTATTGATTTCAATCCTCCTACACAAGTCACATCAAGATAATAGTCATACACATCTGGTTGTAACGGAACGCCTCTAAAGCTTCCATCCCAACCATTACTTACGTCCGTTGATTCGAAAACCATTTCTCCCCAACGATCAAAGATCCTAAAGATAACTTTTTCGATATATAATCCCCTAACAAAAAGTACATCATTATATGTATCTCCATTAGGAGAAAATGCATTGGGTACAAAAACATAAGGGTCTTCACAAATTATTTCGTAAATCTTAATTTCTACGGTATCTTCTCTAGTACAAATTCCATCTGAAACCGATAAGGTATAAACGATGTCCTCTTCTATTACCGCATCTGTTTGCTGATTTGTAGGGGCATTAAGGCCTGTTTCTGGAGTCCATTGATAAGAGGGCAAACCTGACGGAGAACCAAATAAGGTAACTGTTCCCCCGGGAGGTACACCATATTCCGAAGCTGTTGCGATTACCAATGTCGAATCAATGTCCGAAACATTGATGAAAATTGAATCTTCAACTATACATCCTTCAGGAGAAGTACCCGTAATATAAATATATTGAGAAAATGTTGGACTCCCCTGAACAGAAGAAGAATTACCTGAATTAATTAAAATAGAGGCCGGTTGCCATTCATAATCAAGAGCAATAGATGGATTCAGGTTAGTCACTGTAACGTCAATAAGATCTCCAACACAAATTGAATCTTCTGAAAATAGAGAGAGTTCAGGCTCAATAAAAACAAACAGCACACTATCAATAATCAAACAATCATCGTTACTTGCTTCAATATAATAATATCCTGAATTTGGAATATCGATGACCACATTTGGATTGCCTAAATCACTATTAAGCGTATCTGAAAACACATTATCCGAAGACCAAATAAACTGATTTCCTCCAGTCGTTACCGGACTCAATGTAGTGGGTGTAGGAACACACAGTTCGACAACATCAATTAAATCAATTGTTGGCTGAGGTGTTACCGTGACCAGAGCTGTATCAGCATCAAATACACCACATATATCATCATAAACATAAAGTATGACCTCGAACACTCCATCATTAACAAAAGTTACTGAAGGGTCAAAATTTACTGAATCAAGGACTCCATTTCCAAAATCCCACATAAAATCCGAGTCGAATAAAGAATTATTTGTAAAGTTTACCACTATTGGTGAACATCCTTGATTATTATCAAGAGAAAAATCTGAAATTGGGGGCTCACTAAAATCAACATGAACACTATCGTTGATTGTACAATATCCGTTACTTATTTCAATATAATAGGTGCCCGCAGCTGCAATGATTACTGTTGAATCGACGGGTGCGTTCAATACATTTGAGTAGTCAGGGACGTCTGACCATATAAAACTCGATGCACTACCATTAGAATTTGCTATTAGTGTAGCATTTGGTTGGTCACAAATAAAAATAGAATCTAAAACAGAAATACTTACATCTGGAACGACGGTAATGACGGCTTCGGTTGTATCTGAAACACCACAAATCGAATCGTAAATGTATAATGAAACATTATACGTTCCTGGTGTACTGTATTCAATTTCAGGCTCAAAATTGGTTGAATCTATGTTCCCATTTCCAAAATCCCATAAGAAATAACTGGTTTGCACTGATAGATTGTCAAAATTCACCGACAAAGGCGAACAGCCGATAGTATCGGTTAATACGAATTCTGCTTCGGGTGGAACATTAAATTGGACATTTACAGTGTCTTGTGTCGTACAAAATCCATTACTCACCTGAATGTAGTAAACACCCTCATTGAATACTGTAATGACCGAATCAGAAGGATTATTAAGAGGGTTTGAAAAGTCAGGATTAATAGACCAAATAAATGTGTTACCCGTTCCATAGGTATTAACAGACATATCAAACGGATCATTATTACATATGCTTATAGGATCAATAACTTCGGCAATTACAGAGTCAATGACGACAACTATGATTTGGGCAGTATCCGTAAGCTGACATATACTATCAGTAACAAAAAGGTTGATTTCATAAGTACCTGCTTCTGTGTAAGTAATCACAGGGTTGTATGTTGTAGAGTCTAAAACACCGTCACCAAAATCCCATAAATAAGTATCACTTACCGAAGAAGTGTTGTCAAAAGCCACTGTGAAATCATTACAACCTATGGTCTGGTCTACAGTAAATTCTGCGAGTGGCAATAATCCCGAATCAAATTTATAAACCACCGCGTTACAATTTGAACTATTGTTAACCGATGAAAATGCGCCAACAGAGGTTGGAAAATCATCATTGCCACCGCACCCTGCGCAAACACATTGGTATACAATTCCATTCTTATCAAACCGAGAGGTTCCCCCGTCTACGTGTTCATCGGATTGGGGTCCACCAATATAAGATCCATATAAAATATTGGACATATCTGCCTTCATAACCATTAGATAAAAATCAAATCCATTGGCCGGTGTTCCTTGAAAAGCATCTGTAGTAACAGGCATATTATTAAGGGGGGTTGCCTGAAGAATATTTGCACCCCAACCTGAAATATAAATATTACCACAATTGTCAACAAGAAATGCGGCAGGTGATATATGTATATCTGGACTACCATTTCCAAATCTTGTAGATGCCAAATTTGTTGAAAGTAAAGAATCCAATTTGATTACAAAATTACTGCTTGCACCGTTTGAATATGTCGCATTATTGATGGGGAAATTCCCCCCAACTGATTGACCCAGAAGAAATACATTGTTAATACGATCAATTTCAACAAAAAACACCTGGTCATATTGGTTCATTCCTATATAACTCGCATTGATAATACTACTTCCACCGGAAGGAACTTTTACAACAAAACCGTCGGTTGACCCTCCTCCATTATTAGGCTGAAAACCACTTGCGGTACCAGGAATATTATTTGATTCTGTCCCCCCGGCAAACACCACATTTCCACTCAAATCCATTTTAACTGAATAACAAGCATCATCCTGAGAGCCCCCATAATAACTAGAGAATAACAACTGGCTAAAATCTGAAGAAAGCATAAATACAACACCATCTTGGTTACCAGCGTTGTTATTTTGAAATGCATTGATAGTTGGGAAATTCGTTGATTTTGTACATGATGCCACAACTACATTGTTTGAAGCGTCAAGTGTAATTTCTCCGCGAAATTGATCACCGTAATTCGAAACTATCCCTGTGTAAGCACCGACATTGTCATAGGGCAACAATGCAGCCTCATAATTCATCCCGTCATTACCAGATCCTCCTACAAAAGTTGAGCCCATTAAAGTTGTTCCGTCAGCGCTAAACTTTGAGACATACAAATCGACTCCTTGATTATCGTGGGTCACTCCATTAAAAGACAATTGCGCTGCCGTTCCTCCATTGTGCGTTGCATCATACGCTCCTGCACTTGTTGGAAAGTCCGCACTTGATGTTGAACCAAAAACGTAAATATTATCGTTAAGGTCACAAATTAAGCTGTGTGCAGCTTCTGTTCCAGCATTGTTGTTACCTCCTCCTAAAAATGTACTCCACAACATATTCGCTCCATCTGGAGAGTATTTGGTGATAAATACATCTGTCACGCCATAAGCTCCATTGAGAACTGTGAAATTCGAGTTAATGTCATAAGATGTTCCACTTGGCATTGGGTAATTATTTCCATAAACCATTCCTCCGGCGAATGCAGAGCCATCATAACCGTAGGTAGCTGTCATTCCGAAATTGTCTGAAAAAGCTCCGTTATAAGTTGCGAATATGAGCACGGGATCAATGATTAATGATTTACTTTCATCATAATCACCTAAATGAAATGAAACATTATTTCCATTTAAAATAAAGTCGCAAGGCACTTCAATTTTATTACCATCAACGAGCTGATATGCGTAGGGATGCTCTTCGAATATTTTACCAAGTTTTGTTGTAATTTCTAGGTCACCTGCTGAATTTAAAGTAATCGATTCTTGACCTGCATAATTCAATTGAATTATATCGTGTGATTGATATGGAGCAACTAAAAACTCATATTTAAAGACACCATCCTTATTTTGAACATTTAAATCGATTCCATTGTATATATTTTTTAGTATCGAATTACCATAAGAATGAACATTAGAAGCCCATTTCGACCGATCACTTCCTTTGAAATAATTAAAATAAAAAGAGCTTTCATCATGCTTTTCAATTGACGATATTTGATTACTTCCTACAAAATTTAAATGAACAAGATGCTCTCTTATTTCATTACCTGCATTAACATCAAAATTTACATGGTTTTCATGCATGGACGAATAATCCTGAAGATGGTAAACAAACTTGTTTTGTTGCACCCATACTTTTCCACCATCAATTGACGATTGAAAAAGAACTGGAGAAGGCCATTGCCCCTTATTCTCCAATAGGTTTGACCTTTTAAAGTCATGAGTATGATTGTGATGATCAATATCATGAGTTGAAAGTTCTTGTGCTTTTAGAAATTGAGGACCAACTAAAATGCAAATGATGAGAAAAATTATCGTCTTCATGTGAGTAGGTTAGTATAGGCTAAGATACAACAAAATAATTCAAAAAAATATTTTATTGTACATGGCTTTTGAGTGGGATAGATTATAATTAATTATTTTCGTTTTTGGAAATTAAAATTCACCACATGGGTACAGCAATCACAACACTTTTTAAAGTTCAATATCCATTAATTCAAGCAGGTATGATCTGGTGCTCAGGTTGGGAATTGGCATCTGCCGTATCAAATTCGGGAGGATTAGGGATAATTGGATCTGGGTCAATGTATCCTGATGTATTAGATGAACAAATAAAAAAATGTAAAATCAATACAAATAAGCCTTTTGCCGTAAATCTCCCTATGCTGTATCCCAACATCGAAGAACACATCAAAACAATTATAAAGCATAAGGTTCCTATTGTTTTCACCTCAGCTGGCAATCCTAAAACATACACCCCTCTATTAAAATCGAAAGGAATAACGGTTGTTCATGTAGTTTCGAGCGTCAAGTTTGCCTTAAAAGCAGAGCTAGCTGGAGTAGATGCTGTTGTTGCGGAAGGATTTGAAGCTGGCGGACATAACGGACATGATGAAACAACCACATTATGCCTTATTCCAATGGTCAAAAAAGCGGTTTCGATTCCTGTAATTGCTGCTGGAGGAATCGCAGAAGGCAGATCGATGCTTGCCTGTATTGCTCTTGGTGCAGATGCCGTGCAAATTGGATCTAGATTTGTAGTAAGTAAGGAGTCAAGTGCGCATATTAATTTCAAAAATGCCATTCTAGACTGTAAAGAAGGAGACACCAAGCTTACATTAAAAGAATTGACACCGGTTCGTTTAATTAAAAATGATTTCTTTCATGAAATCGAAAATGCATATCAAAACAAGGCATCGAAGGAAGAAATTAAAGAGTTACTGGGCAGAGGGAGAGCCAAGAAAGGCATGTACGTTGGTGATCTAAAAGATGGTGAGCTTGAAATCGGTCAAGTTTCTGGTATGCTTGACGAAATATTACCTGCAGGAGAAATCGTTTCTCAAATTATTAAGGAATTCCAAATTGCTCAAAGACAATTAACTGATTTTAAATTATAACTATGGTTGAATTTCAACGATATAAACTTTCAAATGGTTTAACCGTGATATTGCACCAAGACAAAACCACTCCAATGGTGGTTGTAAACACATTATATGATGTTGGTGCCAGAGATGAAAGCGAACAAAAAACAGGGTTTGCCCACCTGTTTGAACATCTCATGTTTGGAGGATCAATAAACATTTTAGATTTTGATAAAGAATTACAAAAAGCTGGAGGTGAAAGTAATGCCTTTACTAGTAATGATATCACAAATTATTACGAAATAATTCCAGCTCAAAACATTGAAACGGCACTATGGTTGGAAAGTGATCGAATGTTGTCATTGGCTTTTACTGAAAAAAGTCTTGAAGTACAACGAAATGTGGTGATTGAAGAATTTAAACAGCGCTACCTCAACCAACCATATGGTGATGTTTGGTTAGAATTACGACCATTGGCATATGAAAAGCACCCGTATAAGTGGGCAACTATTGGGAAAGATCTTTCTCATATTGAGAATGCAACCATGAGCGATGTTAAATCGTTTTTCAAAAAACATTATCATCCATCAAACGCCATTTTGTGTGTCTCTGGGAATTTCGATAATTCAAAAATTCGGAAACAAATTGAAACCTATTTTGGAGAAATTCCGGGTGGACTTAAACCCGCAAGAGTCAATCCTCAAGAACCCAAACAAGTAGCATTCAAAATCAAAAGCATAAATCGAGATGTTCCTGCCAATGCTTTTTATTATGCTTTTAATATGGGTCCGCGCAAGAGTTCAGATTACTATTTAGGGGACATCATGAGTGATGCTGTAGGAAAAGACAATTCATCTGTTTTGAATATTTCATTAAAAAAGGAACTTGAGTTGGTTACTGAAATCAATGCATTTATAACTGGCTCTCTAGATGATGGATTGTTTGTCATAAGTGGGAAATTGGCTGAGGGGGTGAGTTTTGAGCAATTAGATGATCAATTATGGCGAATACTTAATGAGATAAAAGAGTCAGGTATATATGCCGAAAAATTAATAGGAATAAAAAATAAAATAAGTACTTCCAAAGCGTTTCAAGAACAAGGCCTTTTAAATCGCTCCATCAATCTTTCATTTTTTGAGTTATTAGGTGACGCGAATGGCATCAATGAAGATGCTTTAATTTATCAAAAAATAGAGGCTATTGATCTGATTTCATTTGCCAAAAACACCTTTGTAAAAACGAATTGTTCATTATTAAAAGTTTGTAATAATGCTAAATAGAAATACTGCACCGACCACTCAAAAAATAGAAAAGATCAGTTTTGTTAAGCCCGAGGAATTGTGGATAAATGAATCAGTGAAATTGTTATGGATGCAGGATGTGCCGAATGAAACTTCAAGAATAGATTTATATTTTGATGCGGGATTAAGAAAGGATCGAAACGCAATTGTTTCTATATGCTCATCACTATTACTATCTGGCACAAAACAAAGGAGCTCAACCGAAATTCATAATCAAATTGATCAACTGGGTGCCTATTTTGATATTGGCCTCTCACACGAAGGCGTATTGATTTCTATTTTTGCCTTAAAGAACAATATTTTTGAAGCTTTTTGTTTGATTTATGATTCCATTCAGGACGCTATTTTCCCCGACAAAGAAATAGCGGAGAAAATAACAGAAAAAAGAGAAAGGTTTAAAATCAACTCAGCAAAGGTGGGATTTACTGCCCAAAGAAAATTTCAAGAGAAAATATTTTTCAATACGCCATATGATGAGCTTGTACAGATAAGTGATTTCGATACCATTTCAAAAAAAGAAATTGTCGATTTTCACGATGAATGGATTAAAAACGGGCTCTATAAAATAGCCGTGGTGGGTAATCTGGACAGTAAAGAAATTATAAAAATCACAGAACGTTGCAAACCCTCCTGCATATCATCACCAATGACTTATTTTAAAAGTTTCTGTAATGCTCCAGGGGTATTCCATGAAGAAAAAAAATCTGCAGTACAATCTGCTCTTCGTATTGGAAAAACCATGTTTAACAAAACCCATGATGACTTCTTTGATTTTTCCATTTTAAACACGGTTCTGGGGGATTATTTTGGAAGCAGACTAATGAAGAATATTCGTGAAGACAAAGGCTATACCTATGGAATTGGATCAACCTTGGCAGAAACGGGTGGTTCAGGGTATTTTATTATTGGCTCTGAGGTCGGAACAGAGCACCGGGAAGCCTCTTTGAACGAAATAAAAAAAGAAATCGAATTGCTAAACACCCAATTTATAGATAAAAGTGAAATGGAACTGGTTAAAAATTATCTTTTGGGCCAAATGCTAAAATCGGCAGATGGTCCTTATGCCATGATGGACTTGTTTCTCAGTGTTGACGCGTATTCTTTGGATATGGAATTCTACAATCGTTATATTGAACGCATCCATCAAATTCAAACNGAAGAGTTAAAATCTATTTCGAAAAAGTATCTTCAATGGGACTCCCTGTCCATTGTATCTGCCGGTTAGCAACTTTATTTTGTCACTTCCGTTATAATACTACGTATTATTCCTCGTTAACCTATTATGAAAAAGTTCGCTTTTTTAATATTCATGATTTTCACATCCAACATGGTGTCGGCTTCCCATGTGATGGGTGGTGAGCTTACATGGAGATGTGGAGCTGGAGGAGTGTATACTTTTGAATTGGTTTTTTACAGGGACTGTAATGGAGCTGAGGTAAATGTAGTTTCAGAAACGGTCCGAGTATGGAATCATCCATCTATTAGTCAAATCACATTAGATTTTGTTTCAAGAGCTGATATATCTCCGAGCTGTACTGAAGTTGTCGGTTCGCCGCCAATGCTTGAGTGTGGAATAGGTAGTGCGGGAGGAAATGGATCTGGAGCGATAGAGCAAGTCGTTTACCGCAGTGATATCATTCTTGCCGGTACGCCTCCGAACGAAGGATGGATATTTACTTATGAAAACTTCTCTCGAAGTAATGCCCTCACAAATATTAATGACCCATCCTCATATGGTATCACAATAGCGGCAACAATGTTTCCGTCACCCAATAGTACCATTAATGCCTGTACAGATTCATCTCCTCAATTTTTGCAATCACCATACTTCGTAACATGTGCCGGATCTGAATACAGATATAACATGAATGCTGTAGATCCAGACTTAGACTCAATGCTATTTGAGTTTGGTATCCCATACGATCATTTCCCAACTGGGATATATGACCCTCCCAACAATCCTATTCCTGTTCCATTTGAAAATGGTTTTTCTTTCACATCCCCAACTCCAGGTCTAATTAATGATCCAAATAATATAGAAGCGACCATCAACAGCGCGACTGGGGAGCTCATTTTCACGAGCTATACTTCAGGTAATTACAATATTAAAATATTAGTTAAGTCCTACAGACAAGGTGTTTTAGTATCGGAAGTTGAAAGAGAGATGCAAGTAGTTGTATTGCCTTGCTCCAGCGCCAATGATGCACCTGTGATTACCCCTCCATTTNCAGGAAATTCATTTGAAGTTGACATTATAGCTGGTGATTTGATTTCATTCGATTTGGTGGCTAATGATTTTGACTTACTTCAAGACGGCTCTAATCAAAATGTGATCATCACTGCATCGGGTCCTCTTTTTGGTGCAAATTACACATCAGATTTAGGGTGTGATATTGAGCCTTGTGCAACACTGAATAGCGTGCCTCCTATCATTGCACCTCAAACAGCAAATGCATTATTCTCATGGCAAACAACATGCGATCATTTAATTAATCAATTTGGAGAAGCGGCAGATGTTATTCCTTATGATTTTGTTTTTAAAGTTCAGGATAATTTCTGTCAGGTACCTAAAATAACCTACGCCACAGTTCGAATTAACGTATACAATTCAGGGATTCTTGACGCTCCAAAAATTAACTGTATCCAAACAGACGATAGTGACAACATCACACTATTTTGGAATTCAATTATTGACCCAAATGGATCATTTGTTGACTACGGTGTTTATTCCATTCAAGATGGATTAATCGCCAACATTTCTGATATTAATATTGACAATTATGTAATTAATGGTGTAAATGCTGCACATGATTATTATTTATCGGCAAAATCCGGTATTTGCGGAAATACACAAAAATATTCGGACACGGTAAGAAACATATATTTAAACCTGAACAATCCAGGTAACGGCACTGCCTTATTAAGCTGGAACAATCCAAATATGGATTATGATCCTTATTACAATGCGTATTCACACATTTATAGAGAATACCCAATAGGAACATTGACCCTAATTGATAGTGTTGATTATAATATAACGAGCTATAAAGACACCATTGACATTTGCGAAGCCTTTCTTCAATATCAAATTGTTTTACCAACATCAACTTGCGCTTTCTCATCTAATAAAGTAGGAGACGATTTTGAAGATATGCTGACTCCTGATAAACCTACAATATTATCTGTGGGTATTGACACTGTCACAAATAACATGCTCATTCAATGGGATCAAAACTATCAAAATGACACCTACGGATATGTCATTTATACTTTCGATGTTAATGGGATATTATTCGAACTTGATACCGTTTGGGGAATATCAAATGTCAACTACAGCCATACTGTAGATTTAAGTGCTGGCCCCTACTCCTATTCGGTTGCGGCTTTTGATTCGTGCTACACAAATAACGTTCCGGTTACTTTTCAAACCTCAGCCAAATCAAGTATTAATACATCTATGATATCCACAGCCGATGTATACATGTGTGACCAAGAAGCAGATATATTTTGGACGCCCTACATAGGAAGGCCGGTTGAATTTTATGAAATCTGGAGCCTAGTAGACGACAATTGGAATCTGGAAGAAATCAGCCAAGATACTAGTGTTCGAATACCCGTAATTGGTAATCAAAATTACACGATTTTTATAAACGCAGTATTTGCGGATGGGTATGGTGCTTTTTCTAGTCCTTCATTCTTTTTTGTTCCCACTCCAGGGCAACCAGCTTTTCATTACTTCAAACTTGCTACAGTAAATGATGACATGATTGAGCTTTATGATTATATCGATGAATCCGTTGGCATAACTGAAATTATCTTTCAAAGAAGAAATCTGAGTGGCGCATATGAAGAAATAGGCAGAAGCGATGCCAATGGGAACGAAGTGTTCTTTCTCGATGAGGAATCAAACCCGAATTATCAATCCTGGGAATATAGGACAAAATATATTGATAGTTGTGGAACCGAAGGTACATATGCCAATACCAATAAGACCATATATCTTGAGGGATCTGCTGAAGATTACGACATGATAAATACCTTAAATTGGTCCGCTTATGAAGGATTTGATGGTGGTATTCTCGAATACCATATTTACAGATCAATCAATAACATATACGATCCAAACCCGATTGTAATTTTAGATCAAACAGAACTGAGCTATATTGATGATGTCAATGGATTGGGTTCTGATGGAAAAATATGTTATCGTGTTGAAGCAATTGAAGTTTTTAATACCTATAACTTCTCTGAAATCAGTTCTTCCAACGAGCTGTGCTTATTGTACAGTCCCAAAATTTACATTCCTAACGCCTTCACGCCTAACGGCATCAATCCTATATTTAAGCCAGTCGTATCTAACGTGAATTTCGCCACCTATCATCTATCAATAATTAACCGTTGGGGACAATTGGTATTTGAATCTTATGATAAAGATGAAGGGTGGAATGGCAACATTCTAAGCAATGGTAAAAAAGCGACGAATGATGTTTATGTCTACATATTTGAAGCTGAAGATGAAGATGGAATTGTTATGGTTAGAAAAGGGTTTGTTTCATTAATTGACTAAATGGCTAAAAAATATTTAATCATTCAAACAGCTTTTATTGGAGATGTTATTTTGGCTACCCCCTTAATAGAATCTCTTAAAAAAAGTGATTCTAAAAATCAAATAGATATTCTTGTAAAAAAAGAAAATAGCTCGGTTTTAAAAAACAATAGAAACATTAACGCAGTATTTACTTTAGACAAATCCAAAAAAATACAATCTATCATTTCGCTTATTAAAAAATTTAGAGAAAATGAATATGATACGGTTATCAATCTGCATCGCTTTGCATCTTCAGGTATTATAACCTCATTATGTAAAGCAAAAGAAAAAAGAGGATTTGGGAAAAACCCATTTTCATTTTTTTACAATAAAAAATTCGATCACAACATAGAGAATGGAATTCATGAGGTGGACCGCAACCTGTCTATTATTGAAGATCTTATAACTGAAACGGTAAGAAGGCCTCACATTGATATCACTGAAGAGATTCACAATGAACTTTTGGTCTATCAATCAAAAACCTATTATTGCTTGGCTCCTGCATCGGTTTGGAAAACCAAAGAAGCACCCTTTTCCATATGGAAGTCGCTCATAGAGAAGTTGAGAGGTGAAGATTGTCATATCTTTCTTCTAGGTGGTCCTGACGATTTTGAGAAAAGCCAAAAAATAAAAAATGTATTCAAAAACAGCGACGTCACAAATTTATGTGGCAAGCTCTCTTTGATTCAATCAGCGGGTTTGATGAAAAATGCCAAAAGAAATTATGTAAATGATTCTGCTCCTTTACATTTGGCATCTGCAGTAAATGCTCCAGTGACCGTTTTCTATTGCTCTACTTCACCGAAATTCGGATTTGGACCACTTTCAGATGACTCGAAGATCATTGAAGTTGATCATTTAGATTGCAAACCTTGTGGATTACACGGTCATAAGACGTGTCCAAAAGGACATTTTAAATGCGGAAATGATTTATCCTTAGGATAAAACTTCTTTTACCTTATCAGCAGCCTCTTGAAGCAAAACAGCAGAATGTACATTTAATCCTGATTCGTCTATTAATTTTTTAGCCTCCACCGCATTGGTACCCTGAAGTCTTACAATAATAGGAACTGGGATTTCTCCCATATTCTTGTATGCATCAACAACTCCTTGTGCTACTCTATCACATCGAACGATTCCACCAAATATATTGATTAGAATTGCTTTTACATTGGGGTCTTTTAAAATGATATGAAAAGCCTTTTCAACTCTTTCTGCATTAGCCGTACCACCTACATCAAGAAAATTGGCAGGATTACCTCCCGAAAGTTTTATAATGTCCATAGTGGCCATAGCTAGTCCCGCGCCATTTACCATGCACCCAACATTACCATCTAGTTTTACAAAATTAAGCCCAACTTCATCAGCTTCAACCTCTGTTGGATCTTCTTCTGACTTGTCTCTCATCGCTTCATAATCTGGATGTCTAAACAAACCATTTCCATCAAGCGTAACTTTAGAATCAACTGCAATTATCTTATCATCTGCTGTTTTAAACAATGGATTGATTTCAAACATTGAAGCATCAATACCAACATATGCTTTATACAAAGACTTTACAAACCTTACCATTTCCTTAAATGCATTACCCGACAATCCGAGATTAAATGCAATTTTCCTAGCTTGAAAAGCTTGAATTCCAAGATGCGGATCTATAAATTCTTTGAATATTTTTTCTGGTGTATTTTCTGCAACATGTTCAATGTCCATTCCTCCTTCAGTAGAATAGATAATTACATTTTTACCATGATCTCTATCAAGTAGCACAGACATGTAGAATTCTTGGATTTCTGAAGGGCCTGGATAATATACATCCTGAGCTATTAAAACTTTATTTACTTTTTTTGCTACACCATTGGTTTGTAGGGTTTCCAAATGACCTCCTAGAATTCCTCTAACTTTTTCTTCTACCTTATCAATTCCTTTGGCAATAACCACTCCATGCGAACCGGTTTCACTAACTGTACCCTTTCCTCTACCTCCGGCATGAATTTGGGCTTTTACAACGAACCACGTTGTTCCTGTTTCTTTATTTAATTTCTCTGCAGCAGAAACAGCGTCTTCAGGTTTGTCAATTACTATCCCTTCTTGTATAGCAACTCCAAAACTTTTTAAAATTGATTTTCCTTGGTATTCGTGTAAATTCATTCTTTGTGATTTGAACGCAAAATTAATTGTTTTGTCTAAATATTATCTCTAAATCAAACATTTTATGAATTTGTTTGATTCTTCCAAGATTCTGTAATTTTTTGAGATTGGAAATCTGCGTTTTTCCTTTTGACCAGATCAGTCCAGATTTCATTTAATGATCCAAGTAGAGCATCAGATTCATCTTTCATTGAATTTGGAATTACTTTAGGTTCCGGAACATGTGTTTTTATAAAATTTGTGTCAAAATCACCACTCCTGAATGACTCGTGTTTTAAAACAAATAGTCCAAAATCTAATGTGGTTTTTACGCCTGATATCTGATAACCCTTAATCGCAGCAATACACTTTTCAATGCAAGCATCTCTGTTCTCCGCCCAAACGACCAGTTTAGCGATCATCGGATCATAATAAATCGGAATATCCATTCCTTCCTCAAAAGCATCATCAACCCTAATGCCAGGACCTGTTGGCCTAATATATTTATGAAGTGTACCAATGTCTGGAACAAAACCATTCAAAGAATCCTCTGCATACACCCTTACTTCAATAGCATGACCATTTATTTTTAGCTCCTCTTGAGATTTTGGAAGTTTTTCACCTCGAGCAATTCTAATTTGCCACTCCACCAAATCTAATCCTGTAATTTCTTCAGTAACTGGGTGCTCAACCTGCAATCGCGTATTCATTTCTAGAAAATAAAAATTCAAATCAGCATCCATCAAAAACTCTACAGTACCTGCACCCTCATAATTGCATGCTTTACAAACAGCAATAGCGGCTTCGCCCATTTTAGACCTAATCTCAGGACTAAGAATAACGCTAGGTGCTTCTTCAATAACCTTTTGGTGTCTTCTCTGAATTGAACATTCCCGTTCAAATAAATAAACGACCTCACCAAATTGATCAGCAAAGACCTGAATTTCGATATGCCTCGGTTTATCAACGAATTTTTCAATGAAAACCGCATCATTGCCAAAAGATGAACGCGCTTCATTTTGAGCCATCTGCATCTGTTCTTCAAACTCACTTTCGGCATTTACCAATCGCATTCCCTTGCCACCACCTCCCGCAGAGGCTTTGATTAAAATAGGGTATTTCACTTCTTTTGCAATCGTTTTTGCCTCTTCAATATCAGAAATGGCCTCATCAACACCGGGAACAAGAGGGACATTAAAGGCTTTAACCGCCTGTTTTGCCTTTAACTTATCTCCCATTACATCCATTGATGAAGCAGAAGGACCAATCAATTTGACGCCAATGTCTTTTAGTTTAATTGCAAATTCGGCATTTTCAGACAAGAAACCGTATCCTGGATGTACGGCATCAATATTCTCTTTTTTACACAGCTCAAGAATCCGATCTTCTCTCAAATAACTGTCAGAAGAGGGACTCTCACCAATATGGAATGCATAATCAGCTTCATAAACATGTGGAGCCTCTGTGTCTGCATCAGAATAGATAGCCACGCTCTCAATATTCATTTTTTTGAGCGTTCGAATCACTCTACGGGCTATTTCTCCTCTATTGGCAATTAAGACTTTTTTCATTTCAATAATTTAAATATTATTCAATTCTCGTTTGTTTCTTTTTCTTCTTTATGGGATACTTCTTTTTATTCTTCGGTCTGAAAATATCAAAAAAGTATTGTAATAACTTAAAATCTTTGGCATTATTGAAATCTTCATGATAAGAAATACCAGCACCCTGAGTAAACGCCCCTGCATTTTCATTTAAGGTATTAGAATTTGACTGATTGAATGCAGTTGCTCTAAAAGTTCCCGATTGATTAATTAAATATTCAACAAAAACATCACCGATAAATCCGGCTTTAAAAGCATCCTCTTCCTGCTGAGCATCAAATTCTGCCCTATTTTCTATTCCAAAACTTCCTGAAATAATTAAGCGATCCTCTAAAAATGATTTTGAAACTCCGAACTCTAATGAATTCTCTCCAAATATTTCATCCAATGCACTATTCACATTGAGGTCGTAATTTTGAGAAACCTGACCCAACAATGCATTTATTTGTGACTCGGCTACATCAATTGCAGCAGACCCTCCTGCAGTTATCGTTCCTTTTAAAGGCTGAAATTTCCTCAACAAGAGTAATGAGAAAAACTGTCTACTCAGTTCATCTTCGTCGTTAACGACCCTTTCTATTAGACCTTTACCAGTCTCAGGAGCATTGGGAGATTTGATATCAAAGGATATTTCGGGTTTAAGAAGCGTTTCGTCTAAATTTAAATAACAAACAATATCTTGACTGGTCAAGGAATTATCTATCTGTTCAGGACTCAAATCAACCAGTGATACTTTTTTCATCCTAAATGACGTAACCAGATCAATATTTGCATTATAAGGATCACCCGTCCATGTGAGAGATGAACCTGATTCAATATCAAAATCTTGTTTGATAATACCCATGGCAAAATTGTACTTGCTGTCACCTGAAATTTCATAATTACCTGTCAAATTAATCTCGTTATACTGGTCAAGTGTCATGTTTAAATCTCCAGAACCCGTTGCAACAATTTGGTCTCCAATATCTGGATCAAAGATGATTTTGACATTGGCACTGGGTGTAACACGGAAATTCAAGTCTAAATCTAATCCTGTCAAATCCGTTTTATTATCCTTAAAAGATTTAGAGATACTATCACTAAGAAAGCTTACAAAATCGAAATCCTCTTCAATTTCAGAGATACCATACATAGGGAAATTAATACGAGTTCCTTCTCGCGTCTCGACATCAAGTGTAATTGACATGTTATTTGCATATCCCGAAATATTAGCCGTGCCTCGACCATACGCCTTCCCATAATAAATATCCCCATCTTGATAGCTTGTATTCAGGATTAAAAACTGATTTAGTGGTTCTAAATCAAAAGGGAATATCGGTTTTCTCGAAGACATGTCATCTTCAAAATTGAGCTGAACATCAAAATTCCAGTTGCTAAAATTTTCATGAAAAATAGAACCGATAACAGAGCCTGTATTGCCCTCTTCGTCCCTAAACGGCACTGAATTTAAAGCAAACAAATCCTCGAATACTTCAATAGCTCCATCTAAATAATACTTTACGCCTAATAACCCTATTTTTGCCTGAGCATCTTTTAAAGAGAGGCCTCCATTTAACTTTGGCTCATTAATGTTCCCATCTAATCTCACCCGACCATTCAATGTCCCAGCAATTTCACTTACCTCGGTAGGATCAACAAATGCATTTACAAATGAGATGTCGGTATCAACAAAATCTAAGTAAACATCAAGAGAATCACTTTCAAGCATATATGAACCAGAAAAATTAAACGTTTGAATATTATTCACATCCAACTCCCCCTGCAATACAACACCTCGAGACTCAGCATCCCAATTGGTTTGAACCAAAAGGTCACCAATTTCATGCTCATCAATATAAAATCCATTTAAAGAAAGATCCCCCATATACTGTAAGTTAGAATATGGATTTGAAAGTGATCCCCATCCAGAAAGCTTTCCCGTAAGTTGATTCTCTAAACCTAAAATCAGTCCAATTTCAGATAAATCAATGTTATCAAATTCGGCCCTGAGTTCATCAAAATCATTTTCAGATAGACATCCATTTATTTCAATAAGCTGTTCCTCGCGTTTTAACTCAAACTTACTAATATGAATGTCCTCTGAAGTAATCGAGATGTCTGATTCTTTAACAATGCTCCAAGACCTTCCGTCCAAAGAGAAAAATGACGGTTTTAAAATCACTTCGAGATGGTCATTGTCATATATTCGCGTATCCCAATTAATACTTGATTCCTCTTCAGTACTTGGCGCCCAAGAAAGATTAGAATTTAAAACACCATTTGTGCCTTCAGTAAGAAACTCAATTTGATTAAATTTAAGAGAATCATTATAGGTGATATATTCAACCACATAATCGCAAAAGATACTATCATTGCTGATACTTTGGGTGCCATAAATGTCTTTCGCAATAACGTCACCATAAGAGATGTATGGAGACCTAAAAACAATGTCAAGGTATTCATCTTTAGAATTGTATTTTCCTGTAAGACCTGTCTCATTTTGAATTTCTAGCTGCGGAGCAAAAAAACCAAAGACATTTTCCATATCCTTGGTAAGGAGGTTAAAAGTAATATCGTTGTAAACGCTATTTTTCGATTTTCTCTTGGAATGTTCGCCTCCCACCATAATCGACGGAAAGACCTTGGCCAAATCTTCTGTAAAATCATTAAATAAATTTCCCCAATCAAAAACACCCTTTATTTCAAGATCAACGATATCGCTTTTTAGCGTATAATGTTCGTTATCTGGACTATTCAATATTGAAATGGTCGACAAGGGTATTAAAAGCGTATCTGCGCCACGATAATAGTCAATATTTGACACTACTATATCACCTTCATATTGGGATTTTTTTGTTTCGTTTATTGCGATATCTATTGAAGTAGAGACAATGGAAGAGTCTGAGGTGAAATTTAGAGCATCTAAATTTGCCATATCGACATTGAGTTGACCATTGATTTGCTGTCTATTTCCTATGTTTACCTCGCAAGACATATCGAGTTTTAAATTCTTGTCATTAATCTTAATACCTACTTTCAACAAGTTGTTTTTAAATGANCCTTCTAAAATGTCTATTTGAGAAATGTTATAATCGTTAAAACCAANATTTGTAATATTGGAGNGGTTAAGCTTNAACGATACATCTCCACGATTTGAAATCTCCACAATTGGTTGTATGCTTCCTGATATATTGCCTAGTAACTCTTCACTCAAAAATCTTCCAAGATGAAAATCTTTAATAAAAAGGGCCGTGGTGTTATCGTTAGACGGTGCAATTTTAATACGACTTGAATCCATTAAGAAATTCATGGACCCAGGTAAATTAAGCGCTCCCAAATCAGATCTAAACTCATCAAAAGTGAAATCAAAATCTTGCTCAGACCCAGTAATCGTCATATTTGAAACTGTCAAATATTTATTCAATTCAATAGATGGATCAATGGATATCGGATCGATTCCATCCGGCATCGTAATCGCTTTTAGGTCTTCTAAATTTAGATATATATCAGAGAAAAATTGGGTAAATTCTTGTGTCACTGAATCTGAAAAATCCGGCAGTTCAAAATCTCCTCGCACAAACGATTGCTCACCAAAACCAAGAGCAAAATCATTTATTTTTAATTGACTTATGACATCTGTGAAATTTCCTTTAATCCTGACCATATCATTCATTCCTTTTAAATCACCAGCAAAAAAGGCAATATCTTCTAATGACACGATTGAACTGTCAAGCTTCAAGTTAAACTTAACTTCATCTTCAAATGAATCAAAATCATCCCATGTATTAAAATTTAAAGCCATATAGTCAGCCAACAAAGTTGATGCACCCAGATTTAGCGCCAATTTATCAAGTTTAATCTCACCCTCTTTCAAAAAGACTGAGGATGAAAATTTTTTTAAATCGATACCCGAACGTTCCGTGCATGATAAATTTTCAATTTTAAAAGAATACTTGTCATCAGCCATCTTGAAGTTTTTGATGTTTAGATCAATATCTTTCATACCGATGTGGTTGTAGTCAATACCAAATTCCTTTTCAGGTTTACGGTTATCGTCATAATTAAAATCCACATTCACTAATTCAACATCATCGATTCCCAAAACTGCAGGTTCAGCATCGGGATCATCTGGTTGTTCAAAATAATCGGCAAGAAATTGAAAATTATATTCTCCAGATAATGGATGACGTGAAATATTGACCTCCCCATCACTTAGCTTAATTTTCTTGATATTCAAGGGGTCACTAAACAAAGCAAATTGACGCATCGTTACATGAGTCTCTCTCATATCCAATAAAACCTTTTTTTCTCGGTCTTTAATGCTGAATTCTTTTAGTATGACTTGATTAAAGAAGATAATCTCTACTGCCTCTATTTTAATTTCAGCTTGAAGCTCATTGGACAAATAAGCTGCCGTTTTTTTAGCAATAAAGGTCTGAACAGGATAGATTCTTATAGCAAATATGAGTAGCAAGAATAAAATTAGGATCCATTCTGCAGATATTCCGGCACTACGACCTATTATTTTAAGTAACTTTGACATCCTATATTAAATACAAAAATAACAATCTTTTGAGTGTAAAACACAGTATTATTCTTGGCATAGAATCCTCTTGTGACGATACATCGGCAGCAATTCTTGTTGGCAACAATATTGTTTCTAATTGTATAGCGAATCAAAAAATACACCAAAAATACGGTGGAGTTGTTCCGGAACTGGCCAGTCGTGCCCATCAAGAAAATATGATCCCCGTAGTTAAGGAGGCGTTAAGGATTGCCAAGGTCTCTTTAAATGACCTTGATGCCATTGCCTGTACGCGTGGTCCTGGACTCATGGGTTCATTGGTAGTAGGGGTTTCATTTTCAAAATCACTAGCTCTTTCATTGGGTATACCCTTAATTGAAGTAAATCACATGAAAGCGCATATTTTGTCACACTTTATTGATAATGAAAATAAGCCGAGTCCCAAATTTCCTTTCGTATGCCTCACTGTTTCAGGAGGGCACACACAGTTGGTCAAAATAGACAGTCCATATGAAATGGCAGTGATTGGTACAACCATTGATGATGCGGCAGGAGAGGCGTTTGATAAAGCAGCAAAAATGTTGGGAATTGACTATCCTGGAGGGCCTAAACTTGACAAATATGCCGCCTTGGGTGATCCGCACAAGTTCAAATTCTCAAAACCAAAGGTATCTGAACTGGATTTTTCCTTTAGCGGTTTAAAGACTTCTATACTTTACAAATTGCGGGATTGGAAAAAGGAAGATGCGAATTTCATTGAAAACAATTTCAATGATCTTTGCGCATCCATTAGGTATACCATTGTAGATATTCTAATGAGTAAATTAGAAGCTGCCTCAAAAAAGACAGGAATCAAGGAAATTGCTATAGCAGGTGGAGTTTCAGCCAATTCTGAATTAAGATTGAGATTACAGGAAAAACAAAAGGATGGATGGAATGTACATATTCCAAAATTCGAATATTGTACTGATAATGCCGCAATGGTCGCTATTGCTGGGAAATTTTCGTTTGACAAAAAGAATTTTTCAAATCAACGAATGTCTGCTGACCCAAGATTACCTTGGTGAAAAATAATCATAATGAACGGTATTAGAGAAATTATGCTATTTTAGTAGAAACTAATTAAGTGCCCATGGAAACATTACTCGTAGAAAAAGAAACCATTCCGTCGTTGCCATTTAGCGATAAATCTAGGGTAAAACAACATCCAAATCTCCGAAAGCAAATTGATAAAGCCACTATTTTAGGAAATATGCACAGAAGAAAAGTTTCCATTTTATTTGAGGATGATAATGGAATAAAGAGAGTCGATACAACAATATGGGCGTCAGGCACAAAATTTGTTTGTCTAAAGGGAGGTGTTTGGATACCCATTAATAGACTTAAAGAAATTCTAGTTTAAATCATGNTGAAAATTTTATTATCACTTCTATTANTAGGAGTAAGCACCTCATATGGTCAAAATAAAGTGAAGTGGGGGTTGGATTTTGATTACAATCGAAATGTTCTTCAATTAAAAGGTGAAATAGAAGAAGGTTGGCATCTATACTCTTCCATGACACC
>JGI20155J14468_10000242_pt1 | contig 46466 bp, 30 predicted proteins | sample COG_05_FD_14468 | JGI IMG/M metagenome (IMG submission 14468) | reverse complement strand
TTACCTCCTGGTTTAGATCTTCCATCACCACCTCCTTTACCTCCTGGTTTAGATCTTCCATCACCACCTCCTTTACCCATAGAATCTGATTCACAAACTCAACCAGAAATTGAATATGAATCTCCTGATGTAGCAGATTTATTAGATTCTCCAAAGTCACTTTCCGATAATTTAGCTGCATTTAACTCTCAACTTTCAGATGAATCTAATGATTTAGATACGTTGGATATTGTTAGTGATGTTTCAGATTCCATAAGTGAAGAAAATAATATTAAAAAGGCTCTCGAGTCATTCAATACTCCTTCAGTATCGGTTTCAGAAACTTCACATCATTTGCGTCCATCTACGGAAGTAGATGTAATTCCTGGTGATAAATTGAATGTGGTTCTTAGTGAGATTGAAGATTCTCTAATTAATTCAGATGGTAGTTCTATAAAACAAACAATAGAAGGCGAACTCATACTAAAGAATCCCAGTAAGAAACATAGAGCATGGGATATTGAAGTTGAGCTTTCTAATACAGATGCTACCGATTTAGGCGGTAAAACTGTAACTGTCCGTGAATTAGATGCAACAGAAGAAACTATAATTCCATACAGTTCTAATGGCCCTAGAATGTTAGAGATTAAGGAAAAGATTGATACTGATCCAGAGCGTGATCAAGAACCCAGTATGTCTTTAGTATTCTCGAAAAATTCTCATGAGGTACTTTTTTCAGTTGATATTGAAAATATTTCCTCAGTTTCCTTGACAGATGTTATACTCAGACGTAGTTTTAGTCCGAATTTTGAGATACCAGATTCTCCTGAATATAGTATTGAAGAGAATGATGTAATTTGGGAAATAGGACGAATGGCAGTGGGAGAAAGCAGAAAATTAGTAATATTACCAACTATTTCTATTACGGGTGTAGAAAAAATACCTGCAGGTATATCAGTAGTTACGTACAATGCTGAATCTACTGTTTCAAGGATTGGTTTTGAAAATGTTTCTAGTTCAGGGCGGCAATTTTCTTATGTTAATGCCAAAGAAGACGACAGGCCGGGAGTTTGGCATTGTAAATGTGTTTTTGAAAATAAATCTTCTTTTGTTGTTTCACTTTCCGGTGCAACTGTTAGATTAGCTGGACGTGAGTCTCCAATATTAGATGTCTCTGATTTAAGGCAAGATATACCTCCTGAAGGTAGTTGGGAATCGATGGAAAAAAGAGTTGAATCAGAAGATCAACCAAGTTTTACTCAAGAAGTCAGATATTCAATACTTCCACGTGTATCAGTAAAATCCTCCGGCTCTATACAAGTTTCAGAACAGCGTTTATCAGTACTCGATGCGTTGATACTAAAAAGATTCGATATTTCAAGAATTAAGTCTTATATCCCCTCGGATTTAGAAGTTACAACTACAATTGAGAATACAGGTTCTGCAACGATAAATGTGATGAGAATTATTGATGATATTCCAGGTATATTTATGCCTCCAGAATTAGAAAATGTGATTATTGAGATAGAAGGTGCTGACTTAAGTGAAGAGCAGTATCGTATCGAAGTCATAAATGGTAACCAAATAGAAGAGAAACTAATTTCTCCTGACAACCCAGGTCATGCTCTAAGAATAACTGTCGGGACCTCATCTCGATTAGGTCTCAAACCAGGGAAAACAATGGTTATTCGTTATCCGCTGCATGCCCCCGACCCCTCTCCTAAGAATCAACTCTTAGTTGCACCAATTCGTTCTGATTTTAGTATGGAACGTTTTGGGCCTGTTGCAACTAGGACAGTAGAGCGACCTCCTGTAGTTCGAGTTGTTCATAAAAGAAGGCAGATCAGTACAGGGAAAGAAGTATTTCCTGGTGGCGGTGCGGGTAGGTATGAAATTTTACTAATGTTCCATAATACCTCAGATAGTGCTTTAGATGATTTAGCATTACATGACATAGTCCCTGGGACATTTTCAATAGAAAGTTCGTCTGTTAAATCATCTCTGAATGGTGAAAAAGAATCTTCATTCACTAAAGAATCAGCCAGAGATGGGAATAAAGTAACTTGGTCTGTTGGTCGAATAGAAATGAATGAGAGGATAGAAGTAGTATACGAAATCCAAGGTGATACAGAAGCGGAATACAAAGTTTCAGATGCACAAGATTTCCATGGGGCTACATTTGGTAAGGAAGTAGACGAGGTGCCTAATGTTCCTGAATGGGCAGAATCAGCTATAGACACTCCTTTGATTACTTTACCATTATCAAAACCAATTAATAATACCGAAGTTTTGGTCCAATCTTCTAATGATAATGAAGAACTTGATGATGTTTTAGAAGATTCCGAATCGAATTTTGAACAAGAAAATGTAGATCTTATTGACTCAAATAATGACGCTGAGAAACATTCAGAAAATAGTTGTCCAATCTGTATGTCTGATTCCGAAATAGGTGAATCTGTGTGTGTAGTTTGTGGTTATTCATTCAAGTAATTTTTTGATATACTTGAAGTAGGCCAACCGAAGTATTCATTCAATGTGTATGGAGCCATAGTGCTATGGTCGATGCAGGTGCCGGAGGAGATACCCAGCCAGCAGGGCTAGGTTCAGCAATGTTACCAATGCTTTTTTTAATGCTAATGATGATGTCTTTGATGATGTTTCCTGGAATTAGAAACTCACTATCAGATGGTGCAGGTACCGTCATAGAACCATTGCTCTTTGGAACATTCGGCCTCGAAGAATTTTTCGTGCCAACAGTTTTTATTCTTGGTTCAAGCATAATGATTGTTAATACTATAATCCGTTCTTTCTTCATGGATCCTCTGAAACAGGCGCACCACAGCCATAGAAGTAAACAAATTAGTCAGCAAATGCGTGAGGCAAGAATGTCTCGAGACACAGCTCAAATAGATAAAATGCAGAAATTACAAATGGAAATGATGCCCGAACAAATGGCGATGCAAGGTGCCATGATGAAACCAATGATGTTTACTATGATCTTTATTATTGGGATATTTAGTTGGATGGCAGATACTGTTCTTGACTTCAGAGTTGATTACGTTAGTTTACCTTGGCAACCTATGTGGGGCTTTGAAAACAAAATCATGTGGGTTTTCCCTGCTTGGATTGCAACATATATTACGATGAGTGCCCCTCTTGGAAGAATTGTAGACAGGCATCTTAAACTATTGAGGTATAAAACTCATCCAGTAGTGCTTTCCGGAGAATTAATTCCCGAGCCATTACTATATCTTCTTGAAGATGATAAATCCAAGTCAAGTTCTAATAACCGTACTCGCCGTAGTCAAAGGAAGAGAGCAGGACCAAGAAAAACAGGTATCCAATCTCCTGAATTATCAAGGAGGGGCAGCGGTAATCTACATGTGGCCCCACCTCAAAAAGGTACGAAATGTCCTTCTTGTAATTCTGATTTAGTAAATAGAAATACAAGAGGATTATTGCGCTGTGATATTTGTAGAACAGAATGGAGATGATTCTTTGGTCAAAGTCACAGTTAGTGGACCACCGGGGAGTGGAACTTCTACATTAGTAAAGAGAATTGCTAATAATCAATCTTGGAATTCACTCAATGGTGGCGATATATTTCGTTCAGAAGCAGCCATTAGAGGGCTAACTGTAGGGGAATTTAGCGATCTTTGCAAAAAAGATCTAGATGTGGACCGTTCTTTAGACGCGATTCTTAAAAAAGAGATTAAGAATCCTCAAGGTTCGGATATCATCGAAAGTCGCTTGTCAGGTTGGTGGGCCCATTTAATGGATATTGAGTGCCTTCGAATATGGGTAAATGTTAGTCCAGAAGAATGCGCTAGAAGAATCCAGAAGAGAGAGGGTGGTGATTTCCTGACTCAACTTAAGTTATCCCAGCAAAGACAGATGGACGATAAAGAAAGGTATCGAATTCTTTACGATATAGATTTAGATGACATGAGTCCTTATAGCCTCATCATAGATGCTGATAACATAGATGCAGATGAAGTGTATTCTCTTGTAGATGCACGTTTAAGAGGAGATTAGTATGAACAGAGTAATTTTTGATGATAATGCGACGACTAATCCTAAGTTTGGTAGCATTCCATTGGACAGGTCTCTAGACGAACTTTTAGGTTCAGGAATTTTACTAGTTAAGAAACCTAGAGGGCCGACTAGTCATCAATTGACTGCTTGGATAAGAAATGTCTTGGGTATAAAGAAAATAGGTCATGGCGGAACTCTAGATCCTATGGCTACAGGATTACTGACAATATTGTGTGGTCGAGCTACAAGACTTACTGACATAATACTCAAGGGAGATAAACGCTACATCTCTGTGATTCGTTTTGGCAGAAACATTGACTCTTTAGAATTAGAATCACTTTTAGCGAGTCTTGTTGGCGAAATATATAATGTTCCTCCTAAAGAATCTGCAGTTAAAGTTCAGGTTCGTACAAGAACTATAAGTTCTCTACGTCTTCTTGATTTTGATTCAGAATCTCGAATCGCAGCAATAGAGATATCTTGTGTTGCCGGAACCTATATTCGGACATTAACTAGAGACATCGGGTTGTTGTTGAATACATCCTGTGAGATGTTAGAACTACATCGAGATAAAACTAGTATATTCGATGAAAGTATGGCTTGTAATATGCATCAGTTGGTTGATGCAATCTTTCTCTGGAAAGAACATAATGATGAAAGAAGTTTGAGAAAATTACTAACACCAGTGGAATCAATATTAACTAAAATACCTAGTATTACCATCAAAGATGGTGCTGTTGCTGCCATGACTCATGGAGCTCCGTTAGCCCGACCTGGCGTAGTAAACGCTTCTTCTAAAATTACTTCAGGTTCGCTAGTTGTAATCAATAGTATGAAAGGAGAGGCAGTTGCAGTAGCCGAAATAAATATCGATATAGATGATGTTTCTGATATGAAGAAAGGACAAGTAGCAGTTGCTAAAAGTGTACTAATGCCCACGGGAATTTATCCACAAAATTGGTCAAAACAGAGCTAACTAAACCATTTCATGTTCTTCATAAACCCATTCTTCTGTTTCTAAACGAATTTTTAGTTTCATCATAATCTAACACACACCACCGGTTCAGTTCCATCAAGAAACTGCGCGCGGTATTCTTCTTTCGAGATTATTTGTGGTATAACTATTACCTGAGTTTTTTACATTATCAGCCGAATGCATCCTTATTTTGGCTTTACTTTCTTTTATTGTATGGTTTTTTTATCTTACTCGGACTTAATTGTAATACAGCTATCGAAACTAGTATCACTACTATGGATAGAATAATTACTATGGGTTCTTTATCTAAGTTTAATGAATCATCTGATGAATCTATATCCGGTAGTGAAATAAATATCATCATCTCCTTCAGATTATTATCTTCATTAGATTCTTCAATGGAAAGAGTGCTATCGACGACAATTCTAATTACATTGTCTTGATCATTTCCAGATAAGGCAGTGTCACAAATTGCGCTGACGAGAGCACCGGGCTGTAATGTGTCAATTTTCTTAGTATCGACTAGTACTTCGTTAACATAGCATCTTACATCAATTTCATTAGCACTACCTCTTCCTTCATTTCTAATATAGGCATAAATTTCAACAATATCTCCATCTCTTGCATCGGAAATATCTGCTCCATTTCTCTTAATGGTTACTGATTCTATCAATAGATCAGGTTTTGCTGAAACATCAACCATAATACTCTCAGTAATTTCATTCATAGTGTCGTTTACTACAATACTAATCGTGTGTAAACCAGAATCTATAGGCTTTAAAACTAAATTATTTTGTTCATCTAATGTTGCCCATGATTTACTTGTAGTAATTACAAAGTTATCTGAATCTGGGTCATAAATATCAATAGGGATTATTAGTGTGTCTCCTAAATCAATGTAGACAATAATTGGAAGCCCTTCTATAACTGGCATATCTGAAACGGAACTTACAGTCACGGTAAATATTCCAGTCCATACGTTATCTTGACTTCCACTATTATCATAAACATTGACCGTAATTCTACTTTCTCCTGACGCATCAGGAATAGTTTGTAATTCGATAAAATTCAGATTCTGTTCTAGGCTATACATTGAACTTACCGAGACTATTGATTCATCCGAACTTGTCGCTATTACGGTTAAGTCACGTCTTTCAGTCATATCGTCTTGACAAGGTAGGGACATAAGAAATCCTCCTTCATCTTCAGTCATCTGTAGGTTAGCGATATTTTGACAACTTGGTGAGTAATCATATTCTAATTCAAAACCTCCACTTATTGACATTGAATCAATATGGGTTATCGTAGTTTCTGTATTCCCATCTGATGACCATTGAAACCTCGATGCGATACCGATTACAGTTTCACTATTGTCTAATGGAAATGCGTGCCCAATTGGTACACTAAATGAGAAATAACCAATGTCTATTGGGATAGTTTCTACTAGATATTCTCCGACCGCGAACTTCAACACACTTGCACTAGAAAGTCCGTTAACTGATCCAGTAATCCTCCCATTCACAGTTAGTTCTGGGTTATTTACATCAACTCTTGCATATTCAATACATCCATCTTGTATATCTATCCTGATATGTTGCTTTTCCGTGGGGTTGTCCAACAAATCTCCTGACTGTTTTGGCGAATAATCACCATCTATATTGTCTGGTAGCACACCTATAGTATAATTACCAGTTGCATAAATATGAATTCTCCCTAATTCCTGTCCATAAGGTGCCTCTACATCGAAAGTCCAGTAAGAATCATCAGAGCCGTCAGGAGTTAGCCCACAAGAATTAATTGTTAATCCTTGAATTTCACCATCATATGGTGAGATGTCAATAACTGGTGGTTTTTCGATATTCAGTTCATGATTTGCTTTAATATTTTCAAAAGAGTACCATGGCATGTGATACTTAACTCGAACTCCCAAAGCATCTAATCTTACTTCTGAATCATCATTCGTGCCTTGTGATACATAATCGATAGTGAATTGTGAATTGACAATTTTATTCCAGTCCCAATCAAGAATATCATCCATCTCAATAACAAGGGGATTATTCATTCTGAATACTCCTGATGAGGTATGTGCAAATTCTCTGACTAACTTATCCGGTCCATTATTTTCTAGAATTATTCTGACAGTATCTTGATACAATGCATTTGGTATCTCAAAATGCAACAATAGGGAAACATTTTCAATTTCTTTGTCATACAACCCTGTGTAATCGAAACCACCTACTGTTATTTCTGGGCCTTTAGACCAACTATAGTATGAGTCAGGTTCACCTAAACTATAATTTGAACCAGTAGGGCTACTGCTCGCCCAAGATGTATGTGTTCCGAAATTATCTGGCCTCTCGTGAGTGAAAGACAATTCACTATCTGCAACCATGCCAATGGTATAATCTGCAGGATTGTTAGTAAATCCAGAGGTGCTAGTAATTTCCCATTGGTCAGAATTCTCAAAATTCCCTGCAGGTAATAGATCAATAGATTCAGATGCAATTACTGTATCTGCTTGGATGATTGGTATTATTGGAGCAATCATAAAGATTGTAACGAGAAATACTGCGAGACCGCCCACCTTCGTCATTATTTAGTGTACGAACTAGACCACCGCTTGAATGCGTTGGTGTTGTGATTCTCATATGCGCTGATTGGAACGCTTGAAATACATCTCTACTCTCGAGTGATTACCAAGATGGCTGTGATGGTGTAGAGGTTAGCACGGTGGGTTGTGGTCCCGCCGGCCCGGGTTCAATTCCCGGTCACGGCCCCATCTTGGGATATCACACTTCATCATTCGTATTATCTTCTAAATCGCTAGAGGAAATATGGTGCCCCATTTTAATTCCTTTTGTCTTTAGATAATGTATATTTTCAGATCCTACTCCTACAATTAATGGAACTCTTTCAAAGACCTTAATTCCTAAATTTTCTAGTTTCTCAACTTTATCTGGATTATTTGTTAATAGTGAGACATGTTTAATTCCAAGGTTATCAAATATTATTGATGCTATGGAATAATCTCTAGCGTCACCAGGTAAACCAAGCATCAGATTAGCATCTAATGTATCTGCGCCTTTGTCTTGTAGATTATATGCCTGTATTTTTGCATGTAAGCCAATCCCTCTTCCCTCTTGTCTAAGGTACACTAAACAGCCCCAACCTTTCCTTTGTATCTCTTCTAAAGTATATTCTAGCTGTGACCCGCAATCACATCTGGTACTTGCAAAAGAATCACCAGTGATACATTCTGAGTGTACTCTGACTAATACGGGGTCAGGTCCAGACATGTCTCCAAGAGTTAAAGCAACGTGATCTAAACCCGTTGAACTTTCATGAAATATTCTTATCCGGAATTCTCCATACTTTGTAGGTAAACGTGCATCTGCGGGGACGTCTATTTTTTCTTGAATTTCAATCTTATTTCCAGACTCCATAAATATCCTCTCCCTGCTATTTTCTAATTTTATAAATAAATTCTCCTGAATTTTCATCCAGGCTAATCAATTTTACACCTAATCTGTCACATAACGCTGGCATGTCATGTTTAGTTTCAGGGTCATCACATAATACTTGAATAATAACCCCTGAATCTAACGTATCTAATAATTTCCGTGTTTCATGTATGGGGACGGGACAAAAGAAACCTATCAAGTCAAGAATAATTTCTTTATCTTCTGAAATCGATTCAGACATTTCTTCCCCTCAGGATTCAACTATTACTGGCTTAACTTTACGGCCATTATAGTCACGGGCTTTTATCACGTCAATTACATACGCGACTTTTGCAACATGAATCTCAACTTGTGATTGTTCGTCTGATTGAGTTATTTCTCCAACAACTATCTCTGAGATTTTTGCTAATTTTACTATCCAATCTGCCAAAGCTCTTTTCGTTAAATCGTTTTGACCTATGTCAAGATTAATTCTAACCATACCAAATGGATCAGCTACTTCATCCCAATCTTCTCTTTTCCTAACTAGATCTCTGTCTATTCCTTCTGGAAGAGATGGTGCTTCAACAAAAGGTATAGTTAAACCCCAGGTTGAGCAGATTTTCTCTACACTACCCCTGTCTTCCTTTGATACCAGGCTCCAAGCTTCTCCTTTCCGCCCCATCCTTCCAGTTCTACCAATTCGATGAACAAATGATTCCGTATCATCTGGTAAATCATAGTTGACTACAACTGTAATTCCATCTACATCTAGTCCTCTTGCGGCTACATCAGTAGCTACCACAATTTTCTCTTTACCTGATCGAAAGTCGTTCAGGAGTCTTTCTCTCTTGTTTTGTGGCATGTCTCCATGTATTCCTACAGCTTTCATCTGAAATTTCCCTAATCTTTCAACTATCACATCTACCATTCTCTTAGTGTTGCTGAAGATTAACATCTGCCCATCTTCTGTCATATTAGCAATAATACGTCCTAATACCCAGAGTTTGTTAGCTCTACCAATTCTCACGGCATACAGATCAATTTCTGGAATATCTACTTCTAAGTCATCACTCATTACATGTTCTGCGTTAACCATGAACTCCTCAGCAACATTCAGTACTTCTTCAGGGAATGTTGCACTGAAAAGTAGAGTTTGACTACGATTCGGCATTTTTTCAATAACCCATAGGATGTCTGGAAAAAATCCCATATCTAACATTCTATCTGCTTCATCCAAACAAAATATAGAAATATCTTGTAATTTAAGATGGCCTTTCTTACTCATATCAATGACTCTTCCTGGAGTCCCTACGACAATATCGCAGCCATCTGATAGTTTTTTCGCCTGTTTTTCAATATCAGTTCCTCCATAGACTGAAATTATTTGTAAGCCTTTTTTACCTTGCAGTAAATTCATTTCTTCCGTGACTTGTACTGCAAGTTCTCTTGTCGGACAAAGAATGAGGGATTGAGGTATTCCTTTTTTTTCACATTTCTCGAGAATTGGTATCCCGAATGCTGCTGTTTTACCTGACCCAGTTTTTGCTTGCCCTACAATATCTCTTCCTTTTCTCGCGAATGGAATTGCATCTGCTTGAATCTCAGTAGGTGAGGTCCATCCTCGAGATTTAATTGCATCTAAAATTGTTGATTCTAAATTCCATTTTTCAAAGATTGACATTTAATCGCCTCAGAAGGATTCGGATTCGCTGATTTCCTTCTGAAGTTCTCCCATCCAGTACTTTTTACAGTTCTCTTTTGTTAGGTATTGTTCTTTTGAAGAAAAGTTATGGTTGAAGTGGCCCTTATCTGCCGATGCAAATTGATCATTTGTCTTTTTGTGGAATTTTTGTAGAACATGCTGACGCATGTATTGTTGAAATTTTAGAGACTTTTGTCTATTGATTCCATTCGGTGTAACGCCCTCCCATAGGCGCTCAAATTGTTCGAGTTTCTCATCAAACTGTTCACTCATCGTAAGTCCTCTGGTTTTGGCCGACTTGCCTTCTGTTTATCATGTTCACCCTTCGGCTTGTCCGGCTTAATAGGCATTGTAAATTCCTGTATGTCTTCATCATCGACTTTTTCGACTGGCGCTAAAAATCTGTTTTTCTCTGTTTCCGTGCCATCTAACTCTAGATCTATAGATAGAGCAGCAAGGCGTTTTCTGAGTGCAGGGTCTGTTTCTTGACGAAGCAGTTCGGCCGCACTTTCTCTTAAACGATCACCAGTTAATATGATTGAAAGCTGATCAATGCAAGCCTTTCTGAGATTCAAGTCTTTTGACCTTGCTCCTCTTAGTATCATATCAGTAACTCTCGGGCTCTGCATGTCTAACTTTTTCATAGCCCGGATGACTGAATTACGAACTTTTGTATCTTCATCATTTAGTGCATTTTCTACTAGTATTAATGCGATTCTTGGTTCTGAGTTTGCGAGAGTGACTAGGCATTGTGATGCATTCCTTCTAACTTGTGCATCTTCATCTTCTAGAGACCATCCGATTAAATCCCATCCTGTAGAACCCCCCTTAGCTGCAATATTACGTAGGATTTTTGACCCTCTCCTCCTCAAATCAACTTCCTCTTCTCGGATTAATTCATCTAAATGTAAACAACCGCTTTCAGGCCATGCAATGCTGGTTAATCTTAATGCTTCAAAAGCACTTTTTCTATGAATTTTGTCTTTGTGTCTTAACTCTCTTCTTAGAATATCTTCGCACCCGGACGGAAATATAGGGGACATTTTCTGAAGTGTCTGCATGGAAGTTAATCTGACATCCAAATCATTATCTTGTAATCTATCGGATAGATAAATCATCAAATCAGTATGCAACTTTAGTGAGAACCCCGGCATTACTTCCAGCCCTGCGATTCTTATTCCAGGATCATCATCATCTAATGCCTCTAGTAAAGTTTCATGAGCCTTCGGTATCAAATTCTCATAAACCCTACTTAATGCCCTTATTCCGTCAATTCTTCTTACGAAGCCCCCCCCATTAGTAAGTGATAATTGTAATTGTTCAATATCTCCAGATGCTAATTTTAGGATTTCATAAACTGGAATTCTTTGCCATGCACCATCTATTGGTTGAAGCGACCTGATGTCTAGTTCTACTGTTCTCTCTCTACTTTCGATTACTTTACCAGTACGTGGATCTCTTGCAACGTACTCATTTGCCATAAACAATCGTAAGTCCGGATGGGGCACTCATTATTCAAGTGACGGTATTAATGTTTACAAATTATTTAGAAACAATCAAGTCATATCACATAGTCTGGGATTTTGTAAATATGTCTGATGGCTCAATTGATGAAATTTCTCGTTTGCTTTTCGTGAGTTTTTCAGAATCAAACCAAGTTGAAATTTCAGACATGATTCGTTTTTGGTCTCTCGAATTACAATGGATGGGACCCAATGATGCTAAAATAGCAATCGATAAATTATCTGAATCTGGATGGCTGATAAACGACAATAATCTTCTTAAATCTGCTGAAGGTGTCGAAGAAATCCAACCTAAATTAGGTTGGAGGCCGATATATCGGCTAATTTCAAATCCGCCGATTTTTGTTTCTGATGATAATATTATTTCAAAAACTGAAGAAACAGTAGAATCTCAGATAGTTGTTAATGTCATTCAATCAAATCCTCAATCGACACAGGTGATTGACAGGCCACCTGACCGATCAGAGGGTAATATCCCCCAATTGATAAAGCTAATTTCTCATCAATCCAGGCTTGAGAATAGGGAAGTAGTTAGGAGGGCACAGAGAAAAAGACGCTCCTTAGGGCCGGTTACTCTCTGGATGGCTTTAGCATTAGTTGCCAGAGAACAAGGATTAGATATGGTTGAGATTGTTTCTGTTATTGAAACAGTTTAATTCTCAAGATTTGATGTTTTAACCTCTGCAGCTAATAACCCCGGTAAAACAAATAATGCCAATATCAGTGAGAAGGCTACTGAAATTGAACTAACAATTCCAAAGTCTTGTATGACTGGAATTGGCGATAATTTCAGTACTAAAAATCCACATATAGTTGTACCTGCTGACATAATCAAAGCTGTACCTGTTGTCGCATACATATTTCTCATAGAATCCCATATTCCCAATCCTGAATTTCGATTAGCCTCAAAACTTCTCCATACATGTATGGAATAATCGATTCCTAATCCTACTGTCAATGCAGTAATCATAATAGTCAAAACATTCCAATTCAGTCCTAGAATTGCCATAGATCCAACCACCCATGAACCTGCTATTCCGACTGGTAGAATTACAACTAATGATTGCCCCAATCTTCTAGTCAATACAAATAATACAAATATAGATACTAACAAACTTACTCCTGTAGATTCAACCTGTGAGACAACTAATCCTGAAAATATACTATGTATCATCATTACTTCACCGCCGATATGTACTTCTGCATCAATATATCCATCATTTTCGAGTTGTTTTGCTTGTTTCTCAAACTCTTCAGCTAAATTAGAAGTCTGTTCACTTGTCTCTGCTATGACGTCTACTCTAATTTTCAGATATTTCAATGAAGAATTATCTTCGGTCAGTGCAACATGCATTGAAGTTCTTTCTGCCCACGTTTGACCTCGTAGAGGTTCGCCGATTGAATCATTAAGAAGTAATGAATGAATTGCTAATGAAATGTCTCCCTCTTCAAAGCCATCACTAACGTCCAATTCTCCATCAAAAATACCTAGGTGATAAGAATCTCCAAATGTTGAATCCATTTCAACTGCATCTCTCAATATCGGGTACAAACCATCGTATGAGGGTCTTTGTGAGTTCGTATTTATCGGCGTCACTACATCAGGTATAGCTGATATTCTTATGTCTAAGAATTCTAACCCTCTAAGTATATCTCTTTCACCACTTAATGAGTCCTCGCCTTGATTCGGCTCTATTAGTATAGTCACAGATTTCCATGCAGCAGCATCATATGAATCATAAATGTCAGATCTGACTTCCATAATCGGCATATCATCTTCAGACAAGAAGTCTGTTAATTCGAAACTGGTGTCTAACTTTGTCCCTGCTAGGAACACTGAACTAGTGGTTAATAAAACGACTACTAATAGTATACGAGCAGTATTTCTTTGTTGTATTCGAGTTGCTATATTAGCAAATTCTGAAACATTAATAGATCTTCTTTTCTTAATCCCTGTAGTCTTTTCTACTACTACATGTAATGCACCGACTGTAACGGTACTGGCAATAAATGCGCAAACTACCCCTAATGCTAAAGTTATGCCAAAAGTTCGTAGTGGGGGTAGTGGTGATAGTGAACTAGCTAAGAAAGCAGAAACAGTAGTGATTACTGCTAATGTCAACGCCACTCTGATAATTGAGAATGACTTAATCCATGCATGAGCTGCAGAAGAAGTATTTTCTTTTGCTTCTTCATAACCTCTCTGTAGATGTATGGCGTAATCTATCCCTAATCCAAATACGACCGGCGCTACTGCCACTTCGAGTATTGAAAATGGTCTACCTAGGATGGTTATAGTCCCATAAGTCCATATCAGAGCAGCAGAAAGTCCTAGCAATGGTGCAGCAATCATCAAAAATGATCGGAAAACTATTGAGAGAACAAATACTACTACTATAATTGCTAACAACAGTAACCAAATGAAATTATCTAAAGTAGTATCATTTATGTCATTACTAATTAGGTCATCAGAAATCACTCCATAATTTATTACCGAATTTTCATCACTACTGATGTTTTCACTCAGATATTCTCTTATTCCTTTAGACAAATCTTGCCTCTCTTTAGAATCAAGACCTCCATCGACTTCTATTACCCACATTGCGCTTGATGCTATAGGGGTAGATGATCCACCCTGCCCCTCTATCCAATCACAAACTCCAATGTAATCAAAATCTTTGTTGAGTAGAGCGTCTCTAGCAAATGTTGCAGATGCTATTGCTTGGTCATTTCCTATTACATCAGTACACTTCTCATTTTCATTAATTATTGCAGTGAGTAAATCATCCCATTCTTGAAAATTTTGTATGGTTCTACTCTGGTTATCTCTTTCTTTGAGAATATTATCCAGAATATTTGCAACATTTATGTGAGATACGATATTTTCTCCAAATATCAAATTAATATTTTCCAAATCATTAGCCATTTGCTGTAAAGCACCTATCTCAAGGACATTAGCTCCTTCCTCACTAGGATTTACTTGAACATATATTCTATTTGGTGTACTTGTCATAACTAAGTCCATACGTTCTTCCGCTTCTTTTGCATCATTTTCCGGCGCAAATGAAGAAAGATCGGTTGTGAATTCAGGTAGTGGAAGAAGTGCGGAAGCGGTTATTACAGTTAATAATAAACTCACAAAAAGGATTGCTGGTGCCAATCTACTGAAAATTTCAGCGAGCCTTTCTTCACTTGAATCCGCCCCCACCATTGCTTGCCCGAATCAATGTCGGTGTTAAACTTAGACCGCTACATGGACCAGAAGGGTCCTGCATTCAGAGGCAAGCCCTCAAAAAGGAGTGTCGAGTCGAGCGGTTGTCTTATGCCAATCAAGGTGCTAAAAAACGAAGGAACCGAACTTCGTCTCAGAATTATCGGAGAGAACCATTCAACCCTGCAATTGTTCCGTTCAAGATTGAACGAGAGTAAGGATGTAGAATACTCAAATTATTTCCAAAAGCATCCAGATTTGGATGAACCTGAACTGTACGTTCGTTGTGTTAAAGGTAAAAAAGCAGAGAAAGTATTCCGTGACCTTTGTGCAGGAATTAACAAAGAATACTCCAACCTCAAACTCTAAGCGTTGTTGTAATATGGATAATCAGTCCATTGAAGAATATCTTGGCTTTGGTTCAGGTGCTGTTGAAGGCCATGGTATTGGCGGAATTTTGAAAGTACGTGTAGAAGACTTTAGAGTAGAAGAAGTATCATCAATCCCTGCACTAGATCCTAAAGGAAGATTTACTGTAGTCAGAGCAACATTAGTCAATTGGGAAACAAATAGATATCTTAAGAGGCTGGCCAGAGCGTGTGGGATAAATCGGAATCGTATATTTTCTTCTGGATTGAAAGATAAACGTGCAATTACTACTCAGTTACTAGTGATAGATGCTCCTCAGAAAAGAGTAGAGGAAGTAAGTATCCCAGATACGACATTAGAAATTTTAGGTAGAACTCACCAAAAGATCGGAATGTCTGATCACGACGGGAATCGTTTCGCAATAACTGTAAGGGGGTGTTGTGATTCAGATGGTACACCTCTGGAAGGAAAAGAGGCAATGCGGAGAGTATTAGATTTAGTATCTAAAATGTCAGATAAATTAGGTGAAAATATATTTCCTAATTGGATAGGCCCTCAGCGTTTCGGTTCTACTAGGCCTGTGACACCAGAGGTAGGGCGCGCAGTTGTATCCGACGATTTCGAAGAAGCAGTAAATTTGTATCTTGGAATGGAGGGTCTAAATGATGGTGAGGAAACCGATAAAGTCAGAACTATGTGGCGCGAAACAAAAGATCCTGAAAAGTGTCTTGAAATCATTCCAAAGCATCTAGGTTACGAAAGAAGTATGTTAGAAAGCTTGCAAAATCAACCAGATAATTGGGTTAAGGCGTACAAAACGATGCCGGCATCATTACAATTGTTAACTGTACATTCTTTACAATCTTTAGCATTTAATCATGCTCTTGCTGGCCGACTTAAATCAGATATTAGTTTAGTTGAACCTGTTATTGGTGATTTAGTCGCACCTATTTTAGCTAGTGGTAGAATTGATGTCGGCAAATTATCTGAAGTTAGTGAAACAAATTTAGAAAGATGTAGGAGGAACTGCCATCTAGGCCGATTAGCTGTAACTGGGATTCTGCCAGGTAATGATGTAATAATGGCTAGTGGTAAGCCAGGAGATGTTGAGAAGAAGGCTTTAGTAGATACGAATTTAGATTCAATAAAATGGAGAGTTTCAGCAATACCTCGTTTAACAACTAGTGGCACACGTAGGCCATTATCTGTGATGTTTCGTGATTTTTCTATAGAAGAAGTACCTGAAATTCCAGAATCCTCTGTATCAAAACGCTGGGAGGCTGGGCCTAAAAATAATGATTTATGGGATTATGAGGGTGCTAATCTTAGAGTCAAATTCATACTACCTCCTGGGACGTATGCGACAGTTCTAATGCGTGAATTAATGCGTTCACCTTTAGACCATTATTGACTAAGGCTTAAGCAACTTTTGAAATGAACTAAAGTCGTCCCATTTCTAATGCTTCTATTTGTCCAACTAGTGGATTTACTGATCTAACTCTTTGTTCGAATTCATCTACAATGCCTTCTCCTTCACCAAGAACTACTTGAACTTCGATGAACATCATACCAAAGGCTAGAGGTTTGATTTCTACTGCTTGAACTTCCTCAAAAGAATCAATCATATCAGCCATCGACTGATAATCAGGAGATCCATCTTCAGGATTATTGATAGTTACTTTATATTTTACAACGACGTGACCCATAATTAACACCAGTTTCAAGGTCCTTGGAATCCACAATTAGGGCAAATGTAAGGAACAGCCTGTGTACGACATTGAGCGCTTCTACCGATTGACTCTCCACAATCAGGGCATGGGAATGCAGTGCTTTTATTGTCCACTAGAGGTACTCCTGATGAAGTACATACTTCTGCTCTACTTGCCATATTATTTCCTCGGATGAAGCCGGCGAGCCACCACCCCTTTTTAGGCTTGATTGAAGAGACCGAATAGAAAATACTACTCAGTATGCTGTTTTAGGTCTCAGACAGGTCATTTTGTAAGTAATTCCTTGTTGCAGAGTTCAGTGGTATAATGGGCGAAGAAGAATTGACCTTGGAGGGTGAGCAGACCGACTTGAAAAAATATGTAGAAGATGCGGGTGGTATTCACGGTTTAAGGGAAGTCCACAAAGTTAGAGGTTGGAATAATATCCAATATGGCGCGGGGCTTTCCGCTAAAAATACACCATCTACTAAGCTTTCAATGAATAAAGCATTCATTCCTCCTGGTGGTATAGCTAAGGCGCATATTCATGTAGATTTTGATGTCATGGTATTTTTACTCAAAGGAAGCGTTAGACATGAGTTCGGTCCTGGTTGTCGTAATTCCGTAGTCCACAGTGCAGGAGATATGTTCTACATCGAGCCAGGACTACCTCACGAGGTATTCAATTGCTCAGATACCGATTGGGTTGAAGCTATAGTTTCTAGATCTGATGCTTCAGAATGGCAGAACATAGTGCCTTACGATAGAAACTCTGAATAATATTAATTTAAAATTTAGGGAAAGGCTGAGGTTTTAATTCCCCAGCCTTTCCTTTACGTATTTCTGATAGTTTAATTTATTTCTAAATTTAAGCCATCATTTCGGTTGCTTTCTTAGCACCCATCCATGCTACAACACCGAAACCGATCTTGTTAATCATGTCTGCAATGTTGTAAAGAACAGCCATTTGCTCTTGATTTACATTCTCTAAGATTCCAACCTCTGGGCTGAATAAGTAGCCTATTGGATAAATAATCCATCCTACTACAATAAACCATCTTAGAGCGTTTGTAGACCACATTAACTCAGGTGCTATTTTACTATTATCTACTCCCTTACCTGTTGTCCATGGTGTTCCAGTTGCTATGATAATCATAGCCCATCCCATTCCTCCAAGAGCTAATGCAAGATATCCGTTCATCAAGCCAGCTTCTCCAGCATATCCGAAACCAATCATTATTAGAGCACCTAGGAAACAAATTCCAGTGAATCCTAAGCCTGCAACCTTTGAATCAGTGATTGCACCTTTACCTACTAGACTTGGGAACTTTAATGCCATGAGTGGAACTGTAATAATCCAGTCCATGTATCTGTAATGAATACTTACAACATTGTGTTCGATGTAAACTCCTCTCATGTAGTAGTAGTGCATAGCAGCAATACCTACAATCAATGCAGAGATTGTCATAGTTGTTCTAAACTGTGGAGCAACATTGTTTCTTTCAACTATGAAGAAAACAAAAGCAGCACCCATTGCAATGTAACCCACGAAGAATGTGAAAAATGTTAACATCTGTAGACTAGAGTATTCTGTTACACCGTCACCAAATGGATCAGCAGGGTCTATTGTTCCTGCGCTTACTGTTTGCACTAGCATTAGTGCAAGCATAGTGGCTCCAACTACCATGGCATTCGTTCTTCGGCTTATATTAGATAATCGTCTTACATTCATTGATTAGATTCTCCTAATCACTACCAATAAGTGAGAGGTATATAATATGTTGTTATTTAGATATATAATTTGTGCCGGATTGAGGCGCAATGAATTATTCTGATTTTGTATATTTCCTAAAGCCAATTTTTGAGACTATTTGATTCTCATCCTCTTCTTCTATGACTATATCTAAGTCCTTTAGATGATCTTTTAGTTGCTCATATGCAGTCCTTCCCTTTGCTTCTTTTCTTACCTTTGGCAACTTATTTCTGCATACTAAATATGTTTCTGATGATGAACTTCTAGATGCTGTCGGTGCATATCTTTGTACACTAGAAAACCTCATTTTCGCCGCATTTATTAATCCTTCAATTCCTACTCCTTGGAATATTTTTGTTACAAAAGAACCTCCTGGAGTTAGTATTGGCATCGCCGCATCTAAGACCATTGTAGAGAGTTCAAGCGATATTGCCTGATCTGTATCATATCTCCCAGTTAGTCTTGGAGAAATGTCGCTAATCACACAGTTGAGGAAATGTCCTTCTAATTCTTTATCAATTTGTTCTATTGTTTTAGGATTTGTTATATCGCCTATTAAGATTGTAGAACCTTCTACGGGGGACGTTGAAAGTAAATCTACTCCTATCACATAGCCATCATCGCCTACTTCTTCTACCGCAACTTGTGTCCACCCACCTGGATGGCACCCAATATCGAGAACATAATCTCCTTTTCTTATGACTTCAAACTTCTCTTGAATTTGCTTTAATTTGTAAGCTGAACGAGCTCTATAGCCCTTTGATTTAGCCTGTCTTCGCCAAGGGTCGCGGCGGTTTTCTTGATACCAGCGCTTACTCATCTGTGAGTATCGTCTAGCCTCTTAGTTATGAAGTGGGACCGTTTAGGATAGTTCAGATGAGAGAAAAATCAACGTTCTACATTTCATTTTTTCTATTTTTTATGATTCTTAGTTCCCCAATTTCAATCGCTGAAGATGAAACCAATGATTGGTACGTAGAAGGCGGAAATTCGGTATTAATGGAACACTATACTGCAACATGGTGCGACGTATGTGCAAAAATTGATCCATGGATTAGTAATTTTGTAGATGATCGTGGCTCGCGTTTGATTAGGATTGCTTTACATGATCCAGTGAATGACCCTCTAGGCGATTCTATTACATCGGAGAGACTTTCTAATTTCCCGGATGGTCAAGACTTAGCTCCATCTTTCTGGTTTGATAGTGATAACCAGATAAAAGGTCTAGTTGCACCAGTAGATTTAGACAGAGCTCTTTTGAATTCAGAGAGTAATCGCGATTCAGACACTTCGATTTCTATTCTAGTGTCTAAAGATGAAATAAATAACTCACTCAAATTAGTAGTAGATTTCTTTTCGGAAGATAATATCAGTGATTCACAAGCAAGTATTTTTCTGTTAGAAGATACAAGTATTGACAAGTCATTAGCCACTAATGGTATTACTTGGCATGAGGATGTAACCAAAGGTTATGTAAATATAGATATTCTAGAGAATCACTCTAATGGCGACATATTAACCGATTCTAATTTTAACTCAGGTTTTTCTAATATTTCTATAGTCAGAACATCTGATGGATATACAGTTAATTTAGATTATATTTTATCTGATGAAGATATTAATGATATTTCTATCGCTGCAGCGCATGAGTATACTGATGATGGTCAAAGATCTACATTAGGTGCTGCATCTCTTCTATTGGGGCAGCCATCAAATAATGATGGGATTAGTATCTTCATACCTTTTATCACTATTACAATTGTTTCTGCTCTGATTTTATTTAAAGACCGATTTCTTTGATTAATTCTTTTACTGTATGCCTTATCGCATCTTCTGACTGCATTTTCGGTTTGAAATTGGTTGAGAATAAATATTCTACATCTAGAGAAGTTTTTGGAACATCTCCTGCCCAACCTCTATCTCCACCTGTATATTCGATAGATACATTTTCTAATCCACTTTCTTCTACAACAATTTCTGCAATTCTTCTAACTGAGCATGTATCTCCAGTGCCTAAATTGTAAAGCCTGACTTTTCCCTCAGCATTATCGATTAAGTGTACCATGGCTCTTACACAATCTTCTGCCGACATATACGATTTTTCCTGTAAACCATTGCCTAAAACTTCTAATCTATTTGGGTCCTTTTTGAGTTTATGGATGAAATCAAAAATCACGCCATGCGTGCCTCTAGGTCCTACAATATTTGCAAAACGATTTATCCACGCCTCACCACCAAAAGTCCCACACCATGAGCTAATTAACGCCTCTGAAGCTAACTTAGATGCGCCATATAATGAAATTGGCAAAACTGGACCATAAGTTTCTGGTGTTGGCATGACACTAGCTTCGCCGTATATGGCACTTGATGATGCGAATGAGATTCTTTTCACGCCATTATGGCGCATTGCTTCCAAGACATTATATGTTGCAATAGTTCCTTGTTGTAGGTCAGTATCTGTTATCTCAGTCCCTAATCTAATATCTGGATTTGCAGCCAAGTGATGTACTGTTTCTATTCCATTCATAGCACTTTTTACAGCATCTAAATCAAGTAAATCTGCTATTATAATTTCTACATTATTTGTCTCTGAATGATGTTCTAGAAATTCTTTTCTTCCACTACTAAAATTATCTAATACTCGAACTTTCAGACCTTTTGAAACTAAAGAATCTACTAAATGCGACCCAATGAAACCCGCTCCTCCTGTAACTAATTCCATTCATATCACTCCTGATCTATCCATTTTCCTGTATCTTTATTCTTTTTCAGATAATATATGGCTATCACGTATCCGATTAGCGATATATGTGCTACTGTACAGAATGGACAAATGTGAGGCGCCCCTTCAACTTGAGTCAATTCAATACCGACTAACAGCATTACAAAAGGCAAACCTGCTAGTGATGCAAACCACGAATAATTCAGGTAATTTTCTGCCCACTTGGCGTGTCTATCTAGGTACAATGATAGGCTTAAGAAAATTAATAATGAGAAGGAAGCGATGCCAAATATGCCCCATGGTATTCCAAATAAATTATTCCAATTCGGATCTCCAATTACTGAACCACACTGTACTATTCCTTCTGATGAGCAAAATGAAGTAGTTCCTTGAACAACCATTTTATTATGGATGATATATGTATAAGTTGAGGAAATTATTCCAACACCAGCAAATCCTAATGATGAAATTAGAAGTTTAGTGGTATTGAGAGGTCCTGTGAACATGAAATAAGTACTCATCAAAAGCCCTCCGATAAAGGCTAACAATATAGGGTCAGTTAATGCTTCATTCATTGAGAACCACCAACTACTCTCTGCATAGCATCTTCAATGGATTCTCCATTATTTTCATATTGATTCCAAGCAACATAACCATCTGGTTTTAGGATTGCTAGGAAAGGAGTACCGCTAATTTCCCAATCTTTCATCATTCCACTTGTAGCTTCAACATAATCCCATTCATGAACAGTTCCGGGCCGATCAATACAATTATTTCTTCCTGAATTACAACCGTCTCCATCATTCTCTCCCGTTCCATAATTAGTTTTATCACGGAAAGCTTCTATTTCCATGCGATTACTATCGTGGCCACTAATAGAAAGTTCTACTGCTACTGTAATGAATTCTACATCACTAGACCATTGTGCATAGAGGTTACTCATTGTTTCTCCCTCATTCCAACAGTAAGGACAATCTGTATCGATGAATTGAATTAATATCCATTCGCCTTGTTCTCCTTCATCCCATTCATAATCAAAAGTATCTGATAACCTGAAATTCTCCCAACTTGCTCCACTATAAGCATCCGAACTAAAATCAGGAGCAAGCTCACCTTCACTTGGACCTATAGTCGCAGGTGGTGCAATGATTACAACTAGTATCATTATTGCTGTAAGGATAGATCCTATCGCAAATCCAGCAATCATTCTGACATCATCGTCTCTTCTTTTAGGTGCCAAGGATTTCCTGCGTCTCGCCATATTATCAATCCTCCGAGGCACTCATTTAATTTCAGCAATTCGTACACTTGTTCTGGTCATGTACATTAATATTTTTCAATTTGATGTATTTTTCTCATAATTTAGAAAATTTCAAATTATGCTTAATTGAGAGTCTTTGCATAATGGATATGCGATTATTTCATTTGGTCATACTTAGGGCACTAGTTCGTGAACGATGTACCTGACGACCCGGCCGGGTCGCTTAACTCAAGTATTGGTGCAGATGATGAGGTTGTGTTTTGGGAACGTTTCTTTGCAGGTTTAGCACCCCTAAGAGATGCTTCATTCAACCTTAGGGATTCAGTAATGTCTGGTCCTATGGGACAAGTATATGATAAAGGGTCTGAAGTTACTGATAAGACTTTGAATTTCTTCTCTGGTGCCGCAGTACGTTTAGCAGAACTAACTTATTCTGCTGTTTTGAGGAGTCCTGGATTCATAATTGCCTTACTTCTTTTGTCTACAGCATTGATTGGTAAAGATGCTATGGATTTCGAACAACAGATAAATGGCGATGTAGAAATATATCTTCCAGATGGTGCAGATTCTACTGAACTACTTTTGGACGTTAGAGAAGCCCCTTGGGCTACCGATATTTTCATACTTTACATCCAAACGAATAATGCAGCAACTGGGAATAATGAACATGGTAATGAAAATATCACGGATGCAGCAGTTCTTCAACAATTATCTTGGTTAGAAGGTGACGATAAAAATAGTGGGAAGGGGGGTTACCAGTCTGGACTAGATCCATATAAAGACGATAGAGGGGAAATTGATGGCGTAATATGGATTCTTTCACCCTCTCAAATCATTAAAGAGGCAAATTCTTCAAGTTATCGGTTTAATTGTGCAGTAGAAAAATATGGTCTACCTACAGGACAAAATGACGAATGTGCAGCATCTAGTACGAATCCGAATGAAGGATATTCTATACCCGATGAACAAGAAAGAATTGACAATTTAGTGGATCAAACTGGTTCATTATTAGAATCATTTGTTAGAGACACAAATAATGACGGCATTTGGGATACTGGCGTAATAGTAATGGGGATATTATTCGAAATGGAGAATACCGATATCCCCCCTAGAACAGACGCAAAAAATGGTCTTATCAAAGATCATAAGGCCTTTATCGAATATGCAAATACACTAATTTATGAAAAATCAGAGTCTAATTGTGAACTTTGTGCCCGCACCTATGAGAATCCAACAACCACAATGGATAGAGATAGGCTAGACGATATTCCCGATAGAAAAGCCGTAACTATCACAGGTTTGACGCCAGTTCTTCATGATGTTTCAGATTCTATTTATGATGAATTAGTAGATACTATGTTACCAATAAGTGGGATTCTTGTCTGCCTTACAATGTTATTTCTTCACAGAAATCCAAAGGTGATAATTGTGGGCGGTTTACCTATTGCGATGAGTTTAGCTGTAACATTTGGTATAATTATGATTAGAGATATCATGTTAACCCCTATGATAATATCAGCAGGTCCCATACTTGTTGGATTAGGTGTCGATTATTCATTACACTTAACTAATCGAATAGAAGAAAATCGTGTAGAAATAATTGAAGAACGTTTGGAAAAAGCGTGGGCTGCTAATCGAGATAGTTTACAAATTGAAGATATTGACCCTTGGGACCCAATGATTAGTCTTACTGCCACAGTTAAGGCTGCTTTGACTACAGGTAATGCAATTTTCCTTTCAGCATTGACTACAATTATTGGTTTTAGTGTCTTGACTTGGACATATTTAGTCCCTATACAACCTATGCGGACAGTTGGAACAACTCTTCTTCTTGGAATATTTGTTACTTTTTTCTTTTCAATGATTATGGTTCCTGCTTTAGTTGAATTATTAAGGTACAGAAAAGGACCTAGTAAGATGTTCGATGCTCTCTGGAATAAGATTGGTCTGATTCCAGTCCGTTCTACTCTTTTGGTCCTAATAGTTGCAATCGGCTTCACTATTGCGGGAGTTTCAATATTTGCGCAAACAATGGGGCAACAAATCAGTGCAGGCCCCGATGAAGTACCTCCAAATCTTGAATCTTACGAGACTTTAAGAGAATATAGCGCGGTCTTTGAAGGGGGTCAAGTAAATATGTTCATTGTGAATGCAGAAGAAAGAGGTTCAGTAAATGGGACTGCTGCTATAAGGGACATACCAATATTGGACTCTATCGAAAAATTACAAGTTCTTGTAGATAATGTGCCTGAAACAGATACAATCAGTTTAGTAAATATTCTCAAAGCCATACACGTAGATGTTAATTTATCTGGTTTAGAAATTTATGATGAGAGCCTTTGGGATATTTTACATGATGAATGTTGGGATAAATCAAATCCTGTAGAAAATCCTCTTAGCCCTCAATGTTGGGCATATTCAGTTTCTAGCAGAGAAGATATGGTGAATATTGCATTTGATACACTTTCTCCAGAAATCCGTTCTATGCTAATGAATGCAGATGAGGGTAATGGAGAGACTAAAACTTTAGTTTATGCGAATCAACCTTACATTAATCTTGCAGATGCAACTCTTCTTCGTAATTCAATTGACGATATACTTCAAGGAGAAGATGAATGCATAACAGTCCTCAAGTGTACAGCAATTGATGTAGATAATACTTACAATTCTCTTCTAACAGGGGGTTTACCTGTTTCCATAGATATCAATGCTGGGATACACAAAGCTCAGAGTTCGACTACTATTTGGACTATGTTCATTTTATTGATCACGATGGCTTTCTTATTCCGTTCCCCAAAGTTAGCTATTTTTACAATGTCTGCAGTAGCAGTAGTAGTGCTATGGCAACCTCTGCTAATGAGATTTGGTAATGTTGGCGTTAACGTATTTACTGCAATGATTGGAACAATAGTTTTCGGTATTGGCGTTGATGACTCTATTCATATTGTTGATCGAATAAAAGACGAAGGACAGACACCTGCAGGTATCGTTAAATCTGTAGCCAAAACAGGACAAACAATATTCGAAACAACTGCAACTACATGTGCTGGTCTCTCAGCTGGGTTATTCGTTTCTATTCCTGGTCTACAGAACTTCTTCGTCCTAATGATGGTATTACTAATACTTGCTTTATTGGCAAGTTCTATTCTTTTGCCTTCGATAATAGTATTCCAAAAAGAGTTTACTTCACGTATAATGGGCAATGGACCTTGGCTTGATTTTGAGGACAGTGGGTCTTTGGAATCTACATCGGTACTAGATGCAGTTATCTTCAGCGAAGATTAATTATTTGATAGTATCTACTATTATGGTTTTGTGAGGGTGCAGGGAGTAAGCCCCTTTCTGTTCACTTTTCAGCTGGTCACATTCAACTTAGCATCCTACCTGTCCCTGTTGATGCCATACAGGACTGCTTGGACTTGCTCCAGCGGGGTTGTTCGTTCCATCTACAATCAGGCAATCTCTTCCTTGCGGATTCATCGTACACGCCTGATGTAGTTCGTTTCTATTACAGAGCCGACCTTCCCAGATCTCCGACGTTAATCGGACCGCTTGCATCTTGGAGAGGGGACTTTCCTCAGTGTCGTACACTGTCAGTGACCCTCCTGCTCCCTCATTACTCCCAAACGCTTTCTTCGAATGAACCCCTCGGTTCTTCAATTTCATCTAATTCGGACATTTTCTATTGGAAAACATCATTGCGTGACTCCTTTTCGAAAACGTCATGGATAGTGTCGAGAGACTCAAGTGTGAGGCAGGTATTGCCGCTTGTGATTTCATTAAGGATGGTATGAAATTAGGCCTTGGTACCGGTTCAACAGTTCGTTACACAGTCATTGAGATTGGAAGAAGAATCTCTGAAGAAGGACTTAATGTTGTAGGCGTACCTACAAGTGAAGCCACTAGGGAATTGGCAGAAGAAGTAGGTATCCCTATGATTACATTAGCTGATTCAGGAGGCCTTGATTTAGTAATTGACGGTGCTGACGAATTCAATAGTGAATTTTCCTTGATTAAAGGTGGTGGTGGTGCACTAACTAGAGAAAAAATAGTTGCACAATCTTCTGAATCAATGATTGTAGTAGCTGACGACAGAAAGCAGGTTGAAATTCTTGGAGAATTTGATTTGCCAGTAGAAGTATTACCATTTGAATGGAAACGTACTAGGGACCGTATATCTTTACTATGCCCTGGTTCTGTATCTTTAAGAGTTGATTCTGAACCTTTCGTTACAGATAACGGATGCTATATTCTCGATTGCAATTTTGGTCCCTCGATATCTGATCCGATATCTCTAGAACAGGACTTGTTAAGTATTGCAGGAGTGGTAGAAGTAGGACTTTTTGTCGGCATTTGTGACGCAGTAGTCTTGGCTTCAAATGGCGGCGTTTTGACTTTAATCAATCAATCAGGGCGTCTGAATCAATAATTTATCTAGCCGTTGTAATTATAGATAAGTGCTAAGTCGCGAGGCTGGGTCTGTAGCTTAGTCAGGTAGAGCGTCCGGCTCTTAACCGGAAGGCCGCGGGTTCGAACCCCGTCAGACCCGCCAACAATTAGCTAGGCGAAAGCAATGTATTTGCTTACCCGTTGTAATTATAGAGGGGTGCTTTGTCGCGAGGCTGGGTCTGTAGCTTAGTCAGGTAGAGCACCGGGCTTTTAACCCGGGGGTCGCGGGTTCGAACCCCGTCAGACCCGCCATGCTCATCACCATTTTTTTGGTGATTTGTATGGCTTATCCCCGGGCATTCCAATTAGTTAGTAGGGAGGATTTGATATCCTAGTAGCCCAACGCACAAACACGGAGTTTCGACACACATGGTTAAGGAAATATGGATTGACGATATTCTTTCTGGACAATATGATGACCAAGAAGTAGAATTAAAGGGTTGGATTCATCGTTCAAGAGGTTCGAATAAGATTCGTTTTATCGTAATTAGAGATTCTACTGGGCACATCCAATGTGTTGCTAAAAGAGAGCCATTGGGAGATGAGTTCTTCGATGAACTAAAAGGTTCTTTGATCGAGTCAAGTGTTATTTTGAAAGGGATAGTTAAATCCACAGATAGAGAACATGGACATGAAGTTCAGATTACAAGCGGAGTGATAGTTGGTTCAGTCAATCCTGAGAGGCCATTTCCAATTACTGAATCAGCAATGGCTGAGGCAGATGGCGGAGAAACTGAATTTCTATTAGATAATCGGCACTTATATCTCCGGACTAGCAGAATGACTACTATGTTGAAACTCCGATCTTCTGTATTTGGAGCAGTTCATTCTTATTTCCGTAATCGAGATTTTATTGAATATCAAGCGCCTAACTTCGTATCTGGTGCAGTCGAGGGTGGCAGTACTCTTTTCGAAGTACCATATTTTGGTCGCAAAGATGTGTACTTAACTCAATCATGGCAACTTTATGCAGAAGCAGCAATGCCCGCTCTCGAAAGATTGTACACTATGGCACCATCCTTTAGAGCGGAGAAATCTCGTACCCGTCGTCACTTAACTGAATTCTGGCATGCAGAAATGGAGATAGCATGGGCGACTAATAATGAAGTTATGAAACACGGTGAAGGAGTAGTTAGACATATTGCTAGCACATTATTAGATGAAAGATCTGACGAATTATTATCTTTAGGAAGAGATCTAGAATTAGTATCTCGATATGCTGATAATCCGTATCCAATTATGCGTTATGATGAGGCGATAGAGATATTACAATCGAAAGATGTAGATGTTGAATGGGGCGAAGATTTAGATTTCACTAAGGAAAAAATATTGACTGCTGATTTTGAAGTACCTCATTTCCTAACTCACTATCCAAAAATTGCTAAACCTTTCTATCACAGACAAGATCCAGATGATCCAAAGTATGTGCTTTGCCATGATTTATTGGCTCCAGAGGGATATGGAGAAATTATTGGTGGTGGTGAAAGGACATGGTCAGAAAAAGAAATTCTCGAGCGTCTTGATGAAGAAGGAACACCTAAGGAACCATATGAATTCTATATTGATACTCGCCGATATGGTGGTGTACCTCATGGTGGATTTGGTTTAGGTGTAGATAGAGTATGTACTTGGCTTTCAGGTGCAGATCATATTAGAGAAGTAATTCCATTCCCTAGAGATAGTCGAAGAGTCACACCCTGATTTTTACTAAATTATTAGTTTTTCATAACTAAAATTACACGAATCACACATCGAATGCCATATACGAGAAACATTGCTCGAAGGTGCATGGACAGTGACTGGCAGAGCATAGATTTAGCCAACCCTACTGAAGAACACAGAATGCTTAGGCAGATGATTCGCGATTTTGTTTTGGAAGAAGTTGAACCTCAAGCGTTAGAACATGATAAGCATGAGAAATTCAATCAAGATTTATTCCGTAAATTAGGCGATTATGGTTTGCTAGGAATCAGTGTGCCAGAAAATTATGGGGGTTCAGGCATGGATGCCACTGCTGTTGCAATTGTAAATGAAGAATTGTCTTATTCTGATCCAGGTTTTTGTTTGGCATATCTAGCTCATGCTCAATTAATGGTAAACAATCTAGCTCACAATGGTAGTGATGATCAAAAATCTAGAATTTTACATAAAGTATGCAGCGGTGAATGGATTGGTTGTATGGCTATGAGTGAGCCAGGATATGGTACAGATGTATTGGGTATGCAAACAGTTGCAGAGCAGGACGAAAACGACAACTGGGTGATAAATGGTCGGAAAATGTGGATTACTAATGGTTCAATCGATGAAAATAGTACTCCTGCAGATATTTGTTGGCTTTATGCAAGAACTGGTACAGACTCCAAAGGACGTGCCGAAATTACAACATTCTTAGTTGAGAAAGGAACGCCTGGATTTTCAGTAGGGCAGAAAATTTATGATAAAACAGGGATGCGTGCATCGAACACTGCTGAACTAGTATTTGACAATTGCATAGTTCCTCCCGAAAATGTAGTGGGTAATCCCGGTGAATCCATGATTCATATGATGAGAAATTTGGAAATCGAAAGAATAGGTCTTGCAGCAATGTCGCTAGGAATCGCCAGAAGAAGTCTTTCAGCAATGAATCGTTATGCATCTGAAAGAGAAGCATTCGGCTCGGAGATTAGAGATTTTGGTCAAATACAGCGTCATATTGGTGAGTCTTGGGCGGAATATCGTGCCATGAGATCTTATGTTTATGACACTGCTCGTAATACTGACTTGTCTAAATCAGGAAATAGGTTGGATACCGATGGAGTAAAACTATACGCGACTACTGCAGCCAAAAATATCGCAGATAGAGCGATTCAAGTTATGGGTGGATATGGTTATGTTGGCGAATATGTGGTTGAGAGACTTTGGCGAGATTCTAAACTTCTCGAGATAGGCGGTGGCACTTTAGAAAGTCATCAGAAGAACATCACAAGAGATTTAGCTAAAATGCCCGAAAAAATAGACGAATAGTTACTTTTTTGGTAGTCCCGCCCGGATTCGAACCAGGGTCGCCGGGACCAAAACCCGACATGATGGACCACTACACTACGGGACTAGTGGACTCTTCGAAAGACTCATCCTCTTTGATTATGACGGGACACGTGGCCGGTAAATACAAGTCAGTAGCAATTACGCAAAGGGTATGCTTAAGGGTCGTGCAGTGGTTTTAGCCATTCTAATGATGACTTCGTCGTTATCTTTAGTATTAGTTAATGAGGTGCCTTCCAATATCGATATTTCTGAAGATAAAATATTCACCAGTTCAGCTGAAGAAAAAATCCCTTCATTTCCTTCCCCTGGTAATCCTTGGATTGAAGAATCTATTTTTTCTAGAGTGAGTTTAGGCGAAGAAAAAATTAGAGTGACTGTGATAACTTGGTCTCTTGCTGAATTAAATCATTGGCAATTACTGAATGATGCCTTAGACGAGCAAGCAGGGGCCAAAAATGGTGAAACATTCCAGAGTTTCGATCCCACCTCAGGTGAGATTGATCATAGAACCTTTTGGATGTCATCAGATATTTTTCACAAATTACCCAGTGTCCCTGGAATAATATCAATATTAGATGCTCAGAATAACCCTGAACCATATGATACAATACCATTCGAAATGCCTGATTTTGAGCCAGAAACAGTAAGGTCTGGGGAAATACATGGTGCAAATGATGCTTGGGATAGAGGCTATACAGGAGAAGGCATGATTGTCGCAGTTGCTGACACAGGTGTCGATTTCGCTCATCCTGATTTAGACGGGACACAAGCAAGAGTTGACGATATTCGTTCTAATTGGTCCGGCTGGCCAATGATGTTTGATCACAATAGTATGTATTCATACTTAGTAAATGGTCAATCATATCCTAGCTCTAATACTTGGTATGCAGATACTTCAACTTTGGATTATGATAATAATTCAGATGGCTTACTGGATATATCTGGTTACAATATTTCTGGCATTTCTGTATCTCTCTCTGGTATCTACCATTTAGGAGAGCACCCTGACTCTACACTCCGTTCGAAAATGGGTACTGATGTTCCAATAATAGTTATTGATGAAGATCTATCTGGAGTTTATGAAACAGCATATGTTGACATGAATGTCGATGGAGATTTTAGTGGCGAAAAAGCAATTCGTCCTGGTGCTGAAACTACCGGTTTGGATACTGATGGAGATGGTTTATGGGATGTTTCAGGTGGATTGGTATATTGGATTTCCGATGGAATCAATGGTGTGCCTTACGGTGAAACATATTCTATTAGGCATGGTTACCAAAATCGAATATCAGGACCTGGTAATTTGACATTGTTTATGTTAGATTCTGGTAATCATGGAACTTTATGCGCCAGTGCGATTTCTGCTCAAGGTGTAGTTGATGATGGTAGTGTCCTAGGAATGGCGCCTAATGCAACTATAGCATCTATAGGGAACCATTACTCAGGTGGGCACTCACTTGATGCTTGGAGGTGGATTGCTGAAGGAAATGATGGTAAATCTGACACCAAGTATGATCAAGCTAATATCGGTTCATTTTCTTTTGGTTACTCGAGTATAGATGAGTCTGGTGCTGACGGTTATTCTCTATATCTAGACTGGCTAACAAGAGTGTATAATGATGAGGCGTCATATTCTGTAGCAATAGGTAATGGGGGCCATGGTTTTGGTACCACTAAAGTCCCAGGAGCTGCTCATGGGATTTTCTCAGTAGGTGCATTCAGCTCTCGTTCTAGCGACTCTTGGGGCCAAAGTGCTCCTTGGTCTAATAGAGGACCCAATGTAGTAGGTCGAATGGACCCAGACATAGTTGCAGTAGGTTGGGGTGCAACCGGTGATTTACCCTTAAATCTCAGAAACAATGCTAATTCAGCCGTTACTACATGGGGTGGTACTAGTTTGGCGACACCAATTGCTGCAGGTTTACTAGCTCTAGTAGCAGAAGCATGGCAAGAAAATCAAGGTGAATATCCTGATTCTCAAACTTTACGAGATTTTGTTTTATCAACTTCTGATGATAGAGGGTATGAATCATTTATTCAAGGCGGTGGCTGGTTTAATGCCTCACGTGCAGTTTCTACTTTGGAAGGCGACAATGGGAGTTGGTGGTTAAGTCCGGCTCAATGGAATAGTGGTACATTCCAAGGAAAACATAGAGACGCTAATATCAATTATATGTTCCCTGGTGAGTCTCAATCTGTCGATTTAGAGTTCACTAACCATGGCGATACAGACCTTCTATTGAGGTACACTTCAACTGTATTTGATCCGCTTCTACATGAAGTAATTGTCTGGAACAGTACTGGAAATGGTAGTGAATCAGGAATCAATGATACTTGGGATGGGCATCAGGGAGATAGACCCGATTTACTGATCCCTCTTCACATACCAGATAGTATACATTCACTTCCTGAAGATACTAGACAACTTCGTGCTCGGGCAACTATCGAATATTCTGCCTTCGACGGTAATATGGATAAAAATAGTGAAGAAAGGGTAATTTTACAAATTTATAGGTGGAGTGACAATGATGGTGACGGGATTTATGTTGAAGATTTTGATAATGATTCGATGGTCGATTCAGAGGATTGGACTGAATCAAGTGAATTAGAAGAAGTAACTTATTGGGGTTCAAATGGTCCAAATGCTGAAGTTAGAGTAGGTAACCCTTTCGAGGATGCTAGAGATGGAATTTTCCTCGGGGTTTGGAATTATAATGGTGATTTATCAGATGATCCTGTCCGAATAGAAGTTGATTGGACTGCATTTGGGAGTGTAGATGAAGATTGGCTATCATTGCCATCTAGTACAGTGGTCAACGCTAACAGTAGTTCCACTGTGACTATGAATATTCAAGTTCCTATTGATGCAGAATCCGGTCTTCACCAACATGGTGTTCTAATTGAGTCATATGATTATACAAATCTCACTTCGTCATCAATTTCTCATCGTAATTGGACATTACCTGTCGTGACTAATGTACCTTGGTCAGGGCCTTTTGAAATAACTCCTAAACCATTAGATGGAAACGTATCTAATCAAACTCTCTATGACGAAGAATGGATTAGCGGTGCGACAAGGTGGAATTGGCGTGCTGAGAGTGGTGATTGGCGCTTCTTAACCGTAGATTGGCCATATGAGTGGGACACAGGTGGCACAGTTATTCTAGATGTAGATTGGGATGATAATCCCTATACTGATGTGGATATATTATGGCTAGATGAAACCCCTCATGGTTACTCTGCGGATGATCCTGATTCATACGGTGATTCAACATTCAGCATAACTTCTCGCTCCGCAAATAATCATGCAGGAAGCGGTAGGCATAATTGGGGGACATATACTGATACGTCCAGAGAAGTTTTCACAGTTCCTGCGTTAGCGGGAACTCATCAAATGGTACTCCATACTGCACTTCATGGTGTTTCTACGAATGATAATGCATTGAACATTTCAGTGGGTTATGTTGCTGCTGAAGCGGATGGTTTTTCTCAGTCAGTTAGTGATTGGTCTGAAGGAAATGGTGTCGATGCAGTTCATGTAGTTTCTACAGTGCCAATGGATGTAGAATCGGTATCTGCTTATGGTTGGACTCAACCCATATATTTCGATAATGAAACCGCTTATCAAGACGTTTCTAGTGATAAAATGACCTCTTCATGGTGGCATAATTTCACAGTGGATGAAGTTTCTGAACTGAGTATATCTATGGATGCATATGATTCTGCGGATCTTGACCTATTCTTGTTCTATGATGATAATGAAGATGGTATATTCACCTCTAGTGAAGAAGTTTCTCGTTCTTGGACCGGTAGCTCAGCAGAAAATATCCAATTAAATGATGTTGAAAATGGACTTTATGCAGTTGCAGTACATGGCTACTCTGTCTCAGGAGAAGTCCAATTTTGGATAGATATTGACCTGATTGGTGGTGATAAATTGGTCATCACAGAGCAGATAGAATTAACGAATATTGAGATAAATTCTATTTGGCCTAATGGCTCAGAAACACTGGCAGGAGATACTCCTTCAAGTGCACATCAAATCAATCTCGCATTCGAAAGGCCAGAGACTGCTGGAATTTGGAAAGGAGAAGTCGAAATCATTCTTGTTGGAGGTATTAAATTACAGCTTCCATATGCTTATGAATTATTAGAAATAGACCCAGTAGTGGAATTTTCAGTACCTGAAAATATGACGCAAACTAATGATACCTTGCCAATAGAAATTCATGCAATTGACACAGGAATTGGATTCACCTTAGATGACTTAAATTGGTATGCTATTAACAACCAAACTACAATCCCTCAAGCCAATTCCGTCGAGGGAATTGACACCACTTTCACACAGCATAATTTAACTGAAATCTGGAACTCTGGCAATCATTTCGCTATACCGGAAAATATTTCATTTAGAGAAGTATGGATTAATTCAACAATTCCTTCAGTTGAGCAGTGGCACGATTATGGCGCTAATATTACAGATAAATCTGGGCTATTTTCAGAAGCTTGGTTATCTGTGAATTATGATATTACAGCCCCGCCATTATTCATTTATGGGATACCTGAGATAACTAATGAACCATATGTCAATCTAGTTATTCAAACTGAACCTGGGGTCAGTATTTTCCAAGATGGGGCGCCTATTCCTAATCTTGATCAAAATGGTTTTGTCAACTGGACAGTAAGTCTTATCCCTAGTCAAATCGGTATTGATTACTCATCAAGTAGTTCTTCAAATGAGTATTATTTGATGCCTGAAGATAATGAATTTACAATTACTTCTTTAGATGCTGCCGGAAATAGTATTTCAAGCAGTCACATGGTGATATTTGATGCTGAAGTTCCAGAACTAGATTCATATTATATCGATGATCAAAATGGCTATCGGAATAATATTAATGATATGTTTAATGTTTTGAATATCAGCAGTTCGATTTTCGGCCTCAATATGTCTGTTGATGTTAAAGAATGGTGTCTTAATATTTCCAATCCTACTGATAATTTAGAAGTTTGTAAATCTGTTAATAGCATGCCTGATATTTTTGTTACCGATGAGATGTTATTTGATACAACAAAAACTACCGAAGTAGAAGTTAATTTATCTAATATTTCAGATGGTAATTATCTAGTTGAATTGAATTTGATTGATTGGGCAGAAAATACTGCAAGTGAGCAGTGGAGTTTGAATTTAGATCGAACAATTCCCGAGATTGAATGGGACTTGTCGTCTTCATTTGGATTAGACCTGTCTGACCATCGCCAAACAATGTCTTGGTCTTCGAATGAACCAGTGCATGTGTATTTCACACACAATGGAAATGAGTTAGATGAATGGGAAGGAATTAATGGTTTGAATAACTTCACACTAGAAGTCACTGGAAGCCATGAATTATGTTTAGTAGCATATGACTCAACTGAGGGGCAGTACAACGAAAACGTATTTGAACAATGCCGTCTTTATGTTCTTAATGAATCAGTTTATCAAACGGGTATTTTAGCCCCTTGGAATGGTAGTCTGACTACCGATGATAATGTGATGTCGGTAATTACCCGTGGGCCTGATCAGAATATTTGGTGGCGAATTGTTGGTGAAGATGAACGATTCTTAATTACTCCTGGATCTACATATGTTCAACTTGGTTTTTCATTACAAGAAGGTCTAAATCAGTATCTTATTGAAATTGAAGCATTAGATACGACAGATATCTATGAACTCGAAATAACACGCGACACAATTGCTCCTGTTCTTGCCTTTAACCAAGTTAGTATTCGTAATTCTACATTAGATCCGCTGAAAGTTATAGAAGGTGAATGTGAATCAGGAACTTATGTGATGATTTGGAGCATAATAGACACTCATGAGTTTATTTGTGATAGTTCCGGTACTTTCAACATTGAGATTTCGGTTAGAGAGGCCACTGGAAGTCACCTAATTCAAGGAATATCTACTGATGCAGTAAATAACAGGAATAGTTACTCATTAGAGGTCATAAATCAAGATTGGATAGATTGGGCGATCGATGACGCCCAGAATCAAGGACCTATGCTTTGGTATTTCTTAGCTAGTATAACTGGTTTCATAATGCTTCTCAGCATGACGGTTTTACTAAGAAAATCTTTCAGAGTAAGGAAAGAAAAAATATCTGCTTCGACTCAATCTATCGAAGATTCCTTGGAAGAAATAAATGAATTATTGCGAGTATCTCCTTCAGAAGATAGCTCAATTGATTGGAATACAGTCAATGAAGATTTACCTGAGGTTGAAGAATTGAGGGCATGGAAAGAGAATAATCGTAGTATTTACACTATTTCATCAGATAATGATGATGATTTGATTGACCTTGACTAATCAGAAGACTAATTCCTTAATGGCGATTGGAACGTACATGGCAATCGAGCATATAGCAATTATTGGCGCTGGGCAAATGGGCAATGGGATTGCTCAAGTATCATCTTGTGCGGGCTACAAAGTTACAATGATTGATATCAAGCAAGAATTTGTAGACAAAGGTATGTTAACAATCGAACAATCCTTGACTAAATTAGTAAGTAAAGAGAAGATATCTGAAGATGAGGCCCAATCTGCACTCAGTAGAATTAGTATATCTACAGATAATTCCTCTGCATCAGATGCTGATTTGGTAATTGAAGCAATTCCTGAAGTTCTTTCGTATAAGACGGATTTATTCAAAGAGCTAGATTCTTTCTGTAAACCTGAAACAATACTTGCTACTAATACTTCCAGTATCAGTATTGATTCAATCGCTAGTGCTACTGGAAGGCCAGATAGGGTCATTGGTATGCATTTCATGAATCCTGTCCCTATTATGAGACTTGTAGAGATAATAAATGGTAGCAGTACTTCTGATGAAGTTAATGCGGCAGTAGTTAATGCTGCAGAAAAAATGGGTAAAACAGCACTTTCTTGCAATGACTCTCCAGGTTTCGTTTCAAATAGGATACTTTGTCCAATGATAAATGAAGCAATACTGACATTGGAAGAAGGTGTTGCAAAACCAGAGGCTATTGATGGAATTATGAAACTTGGCATGAATCATCCGATTGGCCCTTTAGCCTTGTCTGACTTAATTGGTAATGACACTGTTTTACACATAATGAATGTACTACATGAAGGATTTAGAGATGATAAATACGCACCCTCGAAGTTACTTGTTAAGATGGTCGAAGAAGGTAAGTTGGGTCGAAAATCAGGTGAAGGATTCTATAAATATTGATTTCACTCTACAGAGAGACTTCAAATCATCATATCCCTTCCGTCATATATGAATAATCGAAAGACTACCTCGATTTTAGTTTCAATATTGATGTTAACTATGCTTGCAATACCGGTTTTGGGTAATGATGCAGGTAGTGGTGGGGATGCAGGTAATACTTCATCTAATGCTACTAATTTGCCAGCAACTAATGCGACTTATTATGGGAATTTGACAGCCTCCAGCGATACTTCAGATTATTACAGCGTCAATATGTCTCCTAATACCGGTATTTCAGTTCAAATCACCTTCTCATCTGGTGTTGATTTTGATCTTGTCTTACAAAATTCAGGCGGTAGTGCGATAGATTCCAGCCTTTCTTCTTCCGGAACTACAGAAGAGGTCTCATCTAACGGGACTAGTGTTGGTGGAAGTTTATTATATATCTGGGTAGATCACTATTCTGGTACTGGGACATACACTATGCAAATCTGGATATTTTCTGTAAATTCTTCCGGTGGAGGTGGCGGTAGTGGCACTGGTAACGGAGGCCACGATGCAGGTACAGGCACAGACGCTGGAAACAGTATAGCCAATGCAATGTCGCTCAATGCAACTAATATGTCATTTTGGGGTGATGTCACTTACTCATCTGACGATAATGATTACTACAAGGTATCTATGCCTGCTTACTTTGGAGTAAGTGCATCATTAAGCTGGAACTCTACTGCTGATTTAGATCTAGAAGTTTACGACAACTCAAGTACTACGCCTATTACATATAGTTGGTTTTCGAATCCTGAGACAGTCACGGTGAATAATTACGGTGGGAGCGATTTATTCTTCAGAGTATACGCATACCCCGGAAGTACGGGAAGCCATGACTATAATTTGACATTTAATTTCGATAATATGAGTTCAGCCCCCGTTAATAATCAAGATGATGCAGGTAGTGGCGGAGACGCTTCCAACGATTACTTAAATCCAACAACTTTGTTGATAACTGCAGTTTCTGTTAACAATAGTTACTCAGGTTGGGGTTCATTAAATGAAGATCTTAATGATAATTATCAAGTTAATGTGCCAATGGGATATGGTGTTGCTGTTACTGCATGGTTCAATTCCTCGCAAGCCGATTTCCAAATTATTTTAGGTGATGATCAAGCGAATACAATAGACTATTCTGGAGCAAATAATCCAGAATATGTCACTTCAAATGGTTCAGGCACCTATCCTGGCATGATTGTCGAAGGAATGGATGTGCTAGTTCAGATTAGAGCTCAATCAGGAGAGGGGTATTATGGGATGTCTTGGTGGTTTTTCACGCTTGACTCCGATGGTGATGGTTTCTACGATATGACTGAAGAAGATTGTGGGAGTGACCCCGAAGATAATAACAGCGTTCCTTTAGACACAGACTCTGACGGGCTTTGTGACCCGTTAGATTCTGATGACGATGGAGATAATGTAGAGGATGTGAATGATACATTCCCTCTGGATGCATCGGAATGGGAAGATACAGATAACGATAATATAGGAAATAATGCAGATTCTGATGATGATGGCGATGGTTTCACAGATACGGAAGAGATCAATTGTGGTTCTGACCCCCTACTTGGAAATAGTATACCTGCTGATTTTGATAATGATTTAACTTGTGACGCTATGGATGACGACGACGATAACGATGGTTATGCAGATATTGAAGATATATTCCCTAAAAATGATGAAGAATGGTACGATTCAGACCTTGACGGAGTAGGCAATAATGCAGATACTGATGATGATGGTGATGGTTATTCAGATGTCATTGAAGTGACTTGCGACTCAGACCCTCTAAGTTCTTTTTCAGTACCTTCAGATTTAGATGGTGACGGTTCATGTGATCTAATGGATGGCGACAGAGATGGTGATAATTATCCTGATGCGGTCGATGCATTCCCTGAAGATTTTTCAGAATGGCACGATACAGATGGTGACGGTGTTGGGAATAATGCCGATAATGATGATGATGGCGATTCAATTTCAGATTCTTATGATGTATTCCCATTAGATTCTACAGAATGGGTAGATAATGATAACGATGGCCTTGGTGACAATTCTGATGTTGATGATGATAATGATGGATGGTCTGATAGTGATGAAATTTCATGCTACACTGACCCTATGTCCTCGCTGCAAATCCCTGATGATTTTGACAATGATCAAATCTGTAATTTAGTGGATGAAGATGATGATAACGACGGTGTAATCGACACATTAGATATGTTTCCTGAAGATGATACAGAATGGGATGATACTGATTTTGATGGCATAGGCAATAACTTTGATGACGATGATGATGGAGACAATTGGTTTGACATTTATGAGCCTAATTGCGGCACTGATCCTCTTGATGGCTCATCAATTCCTTTAGATTTCGATCAGGATTGGATTTGTGATTTTGTCGATAATGATGATGATAATGATATGGTATTAGATTATGATGATGCCTTTCCTCTTGACCCATCCGAACAATTGGACACTGATGGTGACGGTCAGGGTAATAACAAAGATACTGATGACGATGGAGATGAATGGCCTGATTCGGTAGAAGATTTATGTTTAACAAGCTCTATATCTGATAATTCTGTTCCTTCAGATTTAGACGGAGATGGTGATTGCGATACACTTGATGCAGATATTGATGGGGATAATATCCTCAATCAAGTCGATAAGTTCCCAGAAGATTCCTCGGAGTGGGAAGATAGGAATAATGATGGTAAGGGTGACAACGCTTATCCTCTGTCAATTACAGATAAAATGGCTTTAAATCCGGTGACCACCTTTTTGGTATTATTCATGCTTATTGCAATGATAGGTGGCTCAGTTTTAGTATACACCGTAAAAAATCGTGTACCTGAGACTGAAGTTTATCAGAAAGGAGTAGATATGACTAGTTACACGGAAAAAGAAATGGTATCTAATGTCGAAGATGAAGTATTAGTTTCAAAGCCTCCAATGCCAGAAAAGCCCCCCATGCCAGAAGCACCTCCAATGCCAGAAGCACCTCCAATGCCAGAAGCACCTCCTGGTTTTGAGTCTCAAATGAGTAGTCCAATCCCTCCTCCTCCTCCTGGTTTCGAACCTAATGCTGTGGTGGAAAATAAACCCGTAATTGTCTCCAGCTGGGAAGAATTACCTCCTGGTGGGGATTACATTGAATCAGATCCTTTGCAATACACAGGCGATGGTATTGGGACATGGATTGAGAGACCAGATGAGTCATGGGAAAAAATAACAAATTAATCGTGTTTTAGTAGATTTAAAAATACGACTCAAGCATATCTTGAAAATTTTCAGGAGAAAGCAGGGAGATGAATGTTTCCATTTTCCGGTAATCTGTTCTGTTATTTATATAGTAAATGGCCTGTTTATGGACTTGATACATCCTTTTGGATAGATATGCCAATAGTGGTGAATTAATGAGCATCTGTCGGTATTGTTATATCCTTTGCAACGTGTGATGCACGTTAGTGATACCCATGCAAAGCAACACCCTCCGCTCTGTTACACTCGCCTTATTGATGATTGCCTCTGTTATGGTGCCCCTTGCGGACATCAGTAGCCAACCACCTGAAATGATGGAAGAAAGAGTAGCTCTAGAAGCTCCTCCTAGTCCTTGTTTGGGTAACGACGCTTGTCGTGGAACCGATGCCGGTAACACATATGCCACGTCGATGAATATTACTGGTGATTTCGACTGGACTGGTGCTAATGAGACAAATACCTACTATGGTTCAATGACAGCAACTGGGTATTCTTCAACTAGCGATAACAATAATGACATGTTCCTGATCGATGCACCATATGGATATGGTGTAATGGCTACCATTTCATGGAATGGTACAGGTATGGGTACCTATGACAACTATGGGTATAGACTAGCAATGGGTGGCTCAAGTATGGTTGGTTGGTCAACAAGTACTTCTTCTACATACGGTCAGTCATGGGCTTACATGCATTATTCAACCGCATATGAGATGACAATGAGTACATCTGGAGAGAATTCAGGTGGAAATTACTTTTACACTGCATCTCCATCTTATGCACATGCTAACCCGTTCCCTGCAGACTTAGTAGGTGAGCCAATGATGATTTTAGCTAACTGCTACTACTGTTACTACTATGCTAACAATCTTGAATATCAATTAGATATTACTGTATTCCCGGCTGACGGAGGACAAGCTGGAGACGCTGTAATGGCCTTACAAGGTGCTGCAATGGCATATGATTCAGGAGCACTTGGACTCGGAGGCTCAAATTGGAACCCTGCAGGTAATCCTCAAGGCAGTTCTTGGTCGTCTGTTTCTGATTCATACACTACAACCTCTGCTAGTGATGAATTCCTAATCGCTTGGACAACTGATAATTGGGGCAGTGAGAGTAGCTACGATATTACTAGTCCGTCTGGAACTGTTTACTCATCGTCTGGTTTTTCCAGTCTTTCTACAGGTACTAGTGGACCTTACTCAGACACAGTGGCTGGCACTTGGGACATTGATGCTTACGATTCATGGGGCGATGGAGGAGTACATCTTGCTGTAGTAGAGCAATTGGGCTCATTTACAGGACTTCTAACTGGTGATGCATTTATTTGGTAGATTCAGGCTCAGGAATGGTTGGTTCTAGCGATGGAAGTGACGTTTGGGCACTAGTAATACCAGATGGTTACCAGAGTAACTTAACCTTAGAATGGGAACAAAGTGCAGATCTTGATATGTACGTATTCGCTAATTCTGATGAAACAGGGATGATAGATGTATCCTGGTCTTCGACACCTGGTGAATTTATTGACCTCGGTGGCGCAGTTACCAACACTACTGTTTATGTAAAAGTAGATTATTATTCTTGGGGGTCTTCGTCTTCATGGGCTGGATATAAATTAACAGCACAACTGACGCCAAGTGTACCTCCACCATGTGCTATACAAAATGATGCAGGGTCTGGAATGGATGCTGCAGATGACGATACTACTGATCCAGACGCATCTCCAATGAATTTGACTTCAATGGGTCTATCGGGTAGCATTCAAGGAATGGCTTGCGACGGATACGATGATGAAGATTGGTATATGTTCGTAGTTCCTGCATATCATGGACTATGGGCTCGTCTTGATTGGACAGAAGGAGCGGATGGAGAGAATTTCAACTTCTACCAATACATGGACAGAGGATACGCTACAACACTTTCTTCTTCTACAATATTCAACCCAGAGGCTGTTTCTTCCAATGAATCATATTATTGGAATTCAGAAATTACACAAGAATCAACAATTTGGCTACGTGTAATGGTTAGCAGTCTACCGGATGATGTAGAACATAACTACACTATTGAATGGTCAATTTACAATGCTACACTCGAACCTGCTGAAAGCGTTTACCAAAATGATGCTGGACTGGGTGTTGATGCTCATGACAGCAGCTATTCGAGAGTTGGTGCTAATCTAATACCATCAATGAACAACACACTTACTGGATATGGTCACGACAGTTGGGATATGTACGATATGTATGAAATTTATATCCCTCAAGGATATGCTTTGACTGTTGACTTAACATTCCCAGTACAGAATGATTTAGAGTTAATGATCAAGTACCCAAGTCCTTACAGTACTACTTCTTTGTATACTGCATGTTCTTCTTACAACAATAATCCTGAATCCTGTGCTGCGCCTTACTCTTATGGTGGTCAATCACTATTCATCGTAGTTACTACGGATAGGGGAAGTGGAGAATACACATTAGACATTACAATGATTACTCCTGCTAACGAACCAGGAGCTAATCCTGATGATTGTGGCAGTGGTGTTGATGCTTCTGATAATTTATACACACACCCTGGTGGTAACACTTGGTTGAATTCAAGTACCCAAATCGATGCTAACGGTGACGCAGATGATGCTGGTGGTACATGTACGGCTTGGATTTCAGATTTATGGGATGAGAGAGATTACTTCAATGTCCTCGTTCCTGCTGGAAAATATCTTTCATGGAATGTAACATGGGACAGCACAGCTTCAGTTTACACATACATCTACAAGTGCCAGGTTCAAACAGCGCCTTGTGGTCTTGGGGCAGTTTACAATCCTGCATACTATGTTTCACAACCAAGCACATACTATGGGAATGGTGTTGCACCAACCATTAACCACATTTCTGGCCTATGGGTGACACAAGGTGGATGGTTAACTCTTGGAATATACACATACAGTGCTGTAGATTTGACTTACACAATGGACTTTGAGTTCCTTGATCTAGCAGATCTTGAGGGTGGAGTGCAGGACGATGGTAATTCGGGAGTAGATGCTGGAGCAGGTCTATCTGATGCAGTTCACTTGAACGATCACAACACACCTGTGCTAAACAATACTACTGGTAATACAGTAATTACAGCACCTGGATGGAACCATGGTTCAGTAGATACTACTGACAGATACACATTCGATGTGCCTGCAAACTATGGTTACGAAGCTTGTATTTCACACGATGAAGTACAATACTATAACTCTGGATACACAGTATGGATGATATTTGATATCTACACAGATGGAAGTTATCAAACAATTTCTCCTACTTACTATGGTAACCAAGTGCAATGCTGGTCAACTAACCAGACAAGTGGCTACTTCGGCGATACAGTAAACCAGATCGGAGTCAGAAATTGGGGTGGTTCATTCACTGGTAATGAGGGTACGTGGTATAACGTAACAGTCACTTTCTTCACATTAGATGCAGATGGTGATGGATGGTATGACGATATGGAAACAGCATGTGGTTCAGACCCATACAACGCAACAAGTGTCCCAGATGATACAGATGCAGATGGAATATGTGATCCACTAGATCAGGATTCTGATGGAGATGGAGTGATTGATTCAGAAGATGACTTCCCGTATGACTTCAATGAGACTTCCGATAACGATGGAGACGGTCTCGGTGACAACAGTGACTTGGACAATGACAACGATGGTTGGAATGATACTGATGAATTTGATTGTCTAACAGATCCATTCGATGCATTATCGGTTCCTACTGATTTCGATAACGATACAACTTGTGACCTGATTGACTTAGATGACGATAACGATGGATACGATGATCTTATCGACGAATTCCCATTGAATAATACAGAATGGGCAGATAATGACGGAGATAGAATTGGCGATAATAGTGATTTAGATGATGACAATGATGGGTATGAAGATATCCTTGAAGTGGAATGTTCATCTGATCCAATGGATTTGACTAGCATACCTACTGACTTAGATTTGGATGGTATATGTGATGCAATTGACAACGATCTTGATGGTGACGGATATGACAATGATGTTGATGTGTTCCCAGAAGACCCTTCAGAATGGGCTGATTTCGATGGAGATGGTGTTGGAGACAATGCTGATATTGATGACGATAACGACTTAGTTCTCGATGTTAACGATGCATTCCCATATGACGCATATGAAACAGTAGATACTGATGGAGATGGCGTTGGTAACAATGCTGACCTGAATGATGATGGTGATTTGTGGACAGATGCTGAAGAATTAGCATGTGGAAGCGATGGTCTTGATGCAACATCTGTGCCTGATGACTTTGACGCAGATATGGTTTGTGACAAGGTTGATACAGATGATGACGGTGATGGAGTAGCTGACGAAAATGATGCTTTCCCATATGATGCTAACGAGAATGCTGACTTAGATGGTGATGGAGTTGGAGATTACAGCGACACAGACGATGACGGTGATGGCTGGTTAGATTCAGTTGAACCTAACTGTGGAACTGACCCAATGGACGCTTTCTCAGTACCTGCTGACAATGACGGCGATAATGACTGTGATGCAACAGATGGTGACGACGATAACGACGGAACAATCGATATTGACGACGCTTTCCCTATGGATCCAAGTGAGCAAATCGACCTAGACGGTGACGACATTGGTGACAACGCAGATCAAGACGATGATGGCGATGGCTGGTTAGATGTTACAGAAATCATCTGCGCTAATGCAGGTGGATTCGGTGATGCAAGAAATGCTAACGTCGTACCTATCGACAACGAAACTAACGTTGGTCCAGATGGAGAATATGGTACTGCAGACGACTTTATCCAAGGTGATGGGCTTTGTAACGCAATCGACCCTGATGACGATAACGATGGATACAACGACCCTGCTGATCCTAACGACGTCCAGGATGGAGAGGACGCATTCCAGTGGGATCCTACTGAACAATTCGACAACAACGGTGATGGTCTAGGAGACAGTGGTACTCCACTTACTCTACTAGATGATATGAAGGCTGACCCTATGCCATTTGCTGGAATAGGTGCTGCTGTTGGACTACTAGGATTCGCTCTTCTAAGGGCTCGTGGTGGTAGTGATGAAGATGAATTCGGTGAGGATGAAGACTACACTGAAGAGTTCATGGAAGAAGACGACGAAGACCTCGATATCGAGGCTTAGAGTTTAACCAAGAAATAACGTAAACCGGTTCGCTGGGATCTTCGGATCCCGGCGTTCCGGCTTTTTTTTTTGCAATTTCTCCTAAATATCAGGAGTTATATTATTAAGAAAATATCTTCCATTTCATTTTCTTTATAAGTAAAAAATGTTATTTTTCCTTTTCTACCTCAGTAAGGAGGGGGTAAAGAGGCGAATAAAATTGAATTTTTTGTATTCTTCCATTCTTCAGAAAATTCGGGTACATTTCTAAGCTCAAATTTAGACACTAGAAGTTAATACATATTTTTCTCAAATATGGTTTTAATGTTTTTTTTCTCGGCGGTTATACGTCAAAAAAATCTCATTTTTTTCGATTTATAAATCTGGATAATCGTTGTATTGAGTTGGCAAAAAGAAACTCATATAGCAAATTTCATTTACCTTCGCTTTTTGATATAACTTGTGAATTACTACTCAATAGATTATCGGCCTTTTTATATCGATTCGGTCGTAATTTCGCAGTTTTATAATTCACTGAAATTGATTATCGGCCACATATTGCTTTGATTACCCTATAGGGTATGGACCGATATCTTCTAAATGGTATTAAG
>JGI20155J14468_10000230_pt1 | contig 47494 bp, 55 predicted proteins | sample COG_05_FD_14468 | JGI IMG/M metagenome (IMG submission 14468) | reverse complement strand
ACAATACTATAATTAGATCCAAAGAAATTTGGTTTATCGTCTTCTGTAAATTGTTTTTCATTATCACTAAAAATACATCCAGTTCCTATATATGTAAAATGAATATTATGTTTATCAGAAAACATTGCTAGTGATAAAGGTGTATATAAATTATCATTTATATTTTCATGTAATGTTTCTTTGTTTTCTAAATAATCTATGGTTGTATAAACTTTATCATTTAAAGTTCCATGTGTTCTTCCAAGACAACAATATATATGCGTTATATTATTATTTAAAATAAATTGTTTAAGAACATCAGATTCACCTCTATAATCTGTAGTAACATAATCAATATTTTTACTATCTAATATTTGACTTACTTTTTGACCTATCCATCCTTTATAACCTAATAATAATACTTTCATTTACTTAAACTATTAATAATTAATATTATAAAATGACGAAACAAATATTTAACATTATTTATAATAATACACTTATACCATTTATAACTAACTTAAATAGATATAATGATACAATAATTTTATATTTATTTACTGAATTTATAAAATATTTTAATTTATCTACAGATACTAGACTGGTTGCTAAAGGTCAATATAATGATTTTGTTATTTATCATAATAATTCATTTTATTGTATGCATTAAATATAAAAACTTTTTATTTTACATCTTTTAAGATTTAAAAGACTATTTCTTGCTTTTTGTTTTATTATTTTTTGATTTTTTTTTATTTCCACCATTTTTTGGATGTTTTCTTTGTTTAGGTTCTTTAGGTTCTGGTTTTATATTTAAACAAAGCATCAAATCTTCCATTCTTTTTAATGCTGCAAGATTTTCTTTTCTTTCTTCTTCAGTTAGCCAGGTACACTTTTCTTTAGATCTTTCTTCTGCAGTTTTCCAGGCTTTAGCCTCTGACTCTTTGCGTTTACTCATTTTATATTTAATAAATATTTAATTAATCATTAGCTAATCTTTTTTCATAAAAGTGTAAAAGATATTGAGTAAATACATATTTTTTAATATCACATCTTATTTTTAAAAGATCTGTTTTTTTATTTTCATATTCTATATATGATTTAGCATAACTCCATGCATTATTTATATAATCTTTATATTTAATATCTGAATATTCATCTTCATATACTCTTTCATACATTTATTTTTATATAAATTAAAATTAATTTCTTTTATACCTTTGAATTTTTTAAATGAATACTAAAATGTCTAATATTAAAAATAAAGATGTTAAAAAATAATAATGTAATTTTTTATTCGTTAAAAAAATATATATATTAATATATATTTTAATATAAATAATATGATATATAGAAATCAATTTATTATATGTAATGGTTTATCAGATGATAAAAAAAATGAGTTTGATCTTAAATTCATTAAATTAAATTCAAACAGATATTTATATTATAAAAATTTAAACTATAAAATATTCAATCTAAATGAAAATCAAATAATATTAATTGGATTTTGTATACAATCAGACCCTTGTAAAGAACAAAATTTAAATGATATTTTTAATGATAATATTGAAGATATTCAAGTAGTGTTATCTACTTTAGTTGGTAATTATATTGTTATCTATAAAAATATGATATATAAAGATATTGGTAATTTATATAAATTATTTTTGTATAATAATAATAATGAAATATTAATATCTAATAATGCCTTAATATTTAAAAATGTATTAAATTTAGATTTAGGTACAAAACGAAAATTTGGAGGACATAAATTTGGATATTGTCCAGGTGGTAAATCTGCTTTTTCAATGGTAAAATCGCTTTATAATAGTCAAAATATAAATGTTAATGGAGAAATATTTCATAATAAATTGTTAAAAGACATAATTTTAGAAAAATTAACATTAAATGATTTTGTTAAAATGCATACTGAATATTGTTGCCAAATTATTTCTAATTTATATAAATGTTTAAAATATAGAAATAAAAGGTTATTTTTAACTTTAACTGGCGGAAGAGATAGTAGAATGATATTAGCTGTGTGTTTGCATTTAAAAATTCCATTTGAAGAAATAATTACTCTTAAAATAAATCAACATGATATAGATATTTCTAAAGAAATATGTAAAAAATATAATTTGAAACATACAATCATAGATTTTAATAAATTCAAAATAAACACTAATATAAAAAAAGAATGGGAAAATATAATTGGGGATGAATTTGTTGAAAAAGATAATGAAATTATACAAAAAGAAGTATTAGAAAGTATTATGAATGAAGGGGATTGTATTATATTTGGAAATGGACCTGGATGGTGTAGTGTAACTTACGCGGCTGGTTGTGATGATATTAATTCTAAAGAATACAGTGAATATAAAAAATGGATTGAAAAATACCATGAAGAAATACCTTTAAAAAATAGATTATTTTTAGAATTTCGTGTCGGTTCTTGGATGAGCAGTATTCAACATAGTTATGATATGTGTAGTAAAATTCAACGATTTTGTTTTCCTATTTCTGAAAAAATAATAGCTAATTCTTTTTTATTAGGTTCAAATCGTAATAAATTCGCTATAAATGAAGGTGTAATTAAACTATTAATACCTGAACTAAATAATATTAGATATAATTAATGAGCAAACTTCTATTATAACCATATATTTCTATATAATCTTTATATTTAATATCTGAATATTCATCTTCATATACTCTTTCATACATTTATTTTTATATAATCTTTATATTTAATATCTGAATATTCATCTTCATATACTCTTTCATACATTTATTTTTATATAATTTAATAAATTAAAATTAATTTCTTTTAAATCATTATTTTCTTTTTTTAGTTTTTCATTTTCTTCTTCTAATTTTTTTAATAAATTCATTTTTTTAATTCTTGATCTTTCTGCACTTGCCCTATTTCTTAATACTCTTTTTTCATTTTTTTTTGAAATAATAATATTATTATTATTAATAAAATTATTACAAAATTCTATATCTTCTTTACTTAATTTAATATTATAATTTATATCTAATGATGTTGCATCATTATTATATTCAATAATATCAAATAAATTATTATTATCCATTTATTATAAAAATTATTTTATTTTTAAATCATTTTTTATAAAATAATAATAAAAATATATCTAAAATAAATATCTACAACTGTTGTAAATATTTATTTATTTTTTAATATTTATTTTAATTATTAACAATAACTTTAATATTATTTAATTGATTTTTATTAGTTTTCCATTCAGTAATTAATTCATTATAATTATGATATTTATTACATTTTTCTGAACATTTTGGACCATCTTTACAAAATTCAGTAATTCTTTTACATTTTTCTTTATCAATAATATTAGAAGTATGACTAAAAGTGCATTTTGTTGGATCACATTTAAAATCATTTACAATAAACCAACATGCTTTATATGGAATTTTACCAGAATCTTTAAATTTTTGTTTTTTATCTTCAATTGAAGATTCTGAAAAAATTTCAGATAAATCTTCTTTTTTTGAAGGACGACTAGACATTATAAATATGATTTAATATAAAAATCATTTTTTATAAAATTTTTTATTCTTATCATTATAAAAACCTTCTTTATTTAAAAATTCTAATTTTTCAAAATTATATTTTTTATCTTTATCTTTATTTTTAGTTGCTATATTATAACAACATTCTTCTATGTTTTTTAAACAATTTTTAATATTATCAGGTAATTCTTTATTATTCATTTTAATTTTTATATATATAAAAAATCATTTTTTATATATATAAAATGAATAATTATATAATTACAGAAAAAAATAAAAAATATTTTTATATAATATTAAATAATAATATTATTACAAAAAAATAAAAATTTATTTTTTTAAACTTCTTAATTCTGTAATTAAATTTGCACATGCATATGCTAATACTTCTAAAGCAGGTTGTGTAATATTAAAGTTTTTAATTATATAAAAAATAGTTAAATATTCAATAGTTGTAATTTCATTTCTATCTAAAATATTTTTTAATAATTCTTGCATATCATTTTCAGATATTCGTCCATCACCTTGTCCTTTTATTTTTTCATCTGCTATTTCTAATAATTTTTTATCATATTTAATTCCATCAATTTCTTTATAATATGACATTTTATAAAGAAATTATTAATTAATCTTTATATCATCATATTTTATTATTATTATATCTAATTCTTTTGCTTTCTTTATTGAACTCGAATTAGATTCTAAATCTTTTACTATTAATATTTCAGTTTTTTTTGATACTGATCCATTTATCTTTCCACCATTTTCTATTATTAATTCTTCCATATTTTTATCACGAATACCACTAAATACTACTATTTTTTTTAATAATCTTTCATCTATTGATAAAACTTTAACTTTTTCCTTTTTTTCAATAATTTTAAAATATTTAAAATAAAATATTTTAAAATTATCTATATTATCATTAAAATGTTTAGCATTAATATTACCAATACCATTAATTTTAGTTAATTCTTCATTTTTAATATTTTCATTAATAATATTAGGATAATTATCTAAAATTAATTTTAATTTTTTAATACCTAAACTTCTTTGAAAAATATTACTTGCAGCCATAATTTCTTCTAATTTATCATGTTTTTTTGAAGTTTCAATAGCATTAATAATAATTTCAATTTTTTTATCACCAAAACCTTCAATATTAGATAATTGTGTTTTTGAATTAATTTCTAAAATACTATTTAAACTTGTAAAACCATTTTCATATAATTTTTTAATAGTTTTTTCGGAAATATTTTTAATATCTAATGTTTTAAAAAAATGTGTAGATATTTTAATTCTTTGTTCTTCTGGTGATTCTTGATCATCATCTTTAACAAATATACCATCAGTTTTAGTATCATCCCAAATCCAATTTAAAGATGGTAATTTAGGTTCAGTTTTTTCAATAACATTAATTATTTTAGGAATAACTTGACCTGATCTAATAACTTCTATTTTTGAACCTATACCTATTCCATTATCAATAATAAATTTTAAATTATATCCTGAAGCTTTTGATATATTAACTTGATCTAAATTTATTGTTTCAAATAAAACAATTGGTTTATATCTATTATCTTTTGATAAATTATATTCAACATCTTTTACAATTGTTATTTTTGATTTATCTAATTCATTTAATTTAAATGCAAAAGAATATTCTGGATTTCCTTCAATATTTTTATTATATGATTTAGAATTATCAGTAATAACAATACCATCAATTTCATATAAAGATTTTTCTTTAAAATCAATTAAAATATCTTTTAAATTATTAAATTGAATATTATTAGATTTTATAAATTTAATTTTATTATGATTTATCATATCTAATTGTTCTTCAATTTTTATATTTTCATTATTTTCAATTTCCATTATTTGATAAATAACAAAATCTACTAAATTTAATAATTTTTTATTAATAATTTTATTATTAACTAATCCAGCAACTACATTTCTTGCATTAGAACCATATTCATTTTTCCAATTAGTTTTTTTAATTATTAATTCACCTCTTACAGCAATTATTTTATTATTATTAAATGTTGGCATATTAATATATTTTAAAATATGACTTATATCATTTCCTTTAGATCCATTACCCCGTGTAAATAATTTATTTTCTTTATTTAAATATAAAGCAGAAATTCCATCTAATTTTTCTGAAATTATATAATTATTACTATTATATTTTTTTATCCAATTATTTAAATTTTTTTCATCTTTTATTTTTGTTTGAGAACCTAACCAATATTTTAATTTTTGACAATTACTTGTATCTTCACATCCAATTCTTTTAAGATATTTATTTTTAGGATCTAATTCATATAATTTATCACGTAAATTATCATATTCTTTATCTGATATTAATGGATTTCCTAATGTATAATGATAATCATATTTAATTAAATTAGTTACTAATTCTTTAATATCCATTTATTTATATAAATAAATAAAATATCATTTTTTATAAAAAAAAAATCTTTATTATAAATAAATATGACAGAAATTGAAGGAGGTAAAAGAAAAAAAACACCATATAATATTTTTATGGGTAATGAATTAAAAAGATTAAAAAAAGTAAAACCAAATATGGATTATAAACTACGTTTTAAAGAAGCAGCTCAAAATTGGAAAAAAAAATAATTTAAGAAAAAATGATTTAAGAAAAAATGATTATTATTAAATATATAATAATAATTCTATGACAGAATATGATACATATTGTCCAGATTTTAAAATAGGGAAATGTAATAAAGGTTTAAATTGTAAATATTTAAAACATATAGTATGTAAAGAAAATTATACATGTAGAAATTTAGATTGTGAATTTGGACATGGTATTTCACTTATTAAAAGACTTATAATATGTAATATATGTGATGATTATTATGATGAAGATTATTATAATAATAATAAAGAAGTATGTAAATATAGTTGTAATTGTTCTATTAAAGGATGTAATAAAATACATATTTTAAAATATAATAATAGATTAATTATAAATGAAATAATTAATATTGAAAATGATGACAAAGCTACAAATATTTATAATAAATATTTTAAAAATGATATAGAAAAAAATAATATAGAAAAAAATAATATAGAAAAAAATAATATAGAAAAAAATAATATAGAAAAAAATAATATAGAAATAAATAATATAGAAATAAATAATATAGAAACTAATAGTATAGAAAAAAATAATAATTTATATAGAAATATGTTGAATTTTAAAAAAGCTTTAACACAAGATATTAATAAAGAAAATCTCTTTATTAAAGAAGATATTGTTGAAAAAGAAGATATTGTTAAAAAAGAAGATATTGTTGAAAAAAAAGATATTGTTGAAAAAAAAGATATTGTTGAAAAAGAAGATATTGTTGAAAAAGAAGATATTGTTGAAAAAGAAGATATTGTTGAAAAAGAAGATATTGTTGAAAAAAAAGATATTGTTGAAAAAGAAGATATTATTGAAAAAGAAAATATTATTGAAAAAGAACAAGAAGAATATGATTTTTCTGATATATTAAAAGAAGTATATATTATTGATAATAATAATGATAATGATAATTTAAATACATTAGATAAAATGTTAAATCTTCAAGAAAAAATAAAAATAAATTTAGAAGAAATAAAAAAAATTGATATAGAAATAAAAAAATTAATAAATATAAAAAAAGAAAAAATTCAAATAAATAAAGATTTAGATGAAATATCAAAAGAATATTTTAAAAAAATTCAAGAATCAATATAAATATATATAAAGGTTAAATTTATTAATTAAAAATAAATAAAAATGGCATCAATGGTAAGATTTCAAGAAAATATGAAAAAATTAAGGGAAAATCCAGATACATCACGTGCAGGTTTAAAATGGGATGAGGATGAAGATAATAAAGTAATTACTAAAACAAAAAATGGAATCGATATTAATGATATTGCCAAAGAATTAAAAAGAACTGTAAATAGTATTAAAACCAGAATAGTAATGCAAGGAATTAAAGAAATAGAAGAAAATAAAAAAGCAAAAAATGATGTATTCAAAGAATTAAAAATTACAGATACTGATATTAAAGAATATAAAGAAAAAAAATTACAAAGAGATGAACAACAAAAACTATATAGTAACAATATTCTTAATAAAAATATAATAAATCCAACTATAAAAGATAATTATTGTTTATTAAAAGAAATTTCAATTCTTTTAATGAAAGTTGTTGAAAGAATTGAAAATTTAGAAAAATAATTATTTTTTTAATTTTAGTTCTTGATCTCTTAATTTATTTTTTTCATCTACTTTAATTTTTGTTATTGAAATTTTATAATTTGATAATTTCTCTTCAAATTGAATCATTTCTTCATTTGTTATTTCACTTAACATATTAATTTCTTCAATAATTTGATCATATTCTTGAACTTTATCTTGAACTTCTTCAAGTAAAGATTTAGTTTCATTTTTATTTAAAGCTATAATAGATAATTCTCTACCATATTGTGCTTTAATATGAATAAATTTATCTTGCATTTCTCTTAATTTTTCCATTTTTTCTCTATAATTTCTAAATCTTATAACACTTGAAATAATAGTCATATAAGTTCCCATTGATAATGTCAAAATATTTAAACTAAAATCAACATTATCTGAATCAATATTAATATCATTATCATTTATATATTTAATTATTAATAATTTTAATGCACCAGAAAATGTTATTAATGCAGATATTATTAATATTGTTAATGAATAATAATTAAACAAATTTTTTACTATATCATATTTTAATGATACATATTGTAATTTATCTATTATATTTTCAGTTTTATCATTTATATGTTGTTTTAATTTAATCCTAAATTGATCATCACTTAAAAAATCAACACTTATTGATTTTATTATATTTTTAGTATTTGATGAAGGAGTTGATGGTGTATTATCATTTATTTTTTGATTATCATTATCACATATTACAATATCAGACATAAACGCACCTCTCATTTAAATTATAAAATTATTTTTTTATATTATAAAATTATTATTTTTTATATTATTAAAAAATAATCATTTTGGGTAAAAACAACTTTTGTTTTTTAATATTATTTTGACGTTCTGGTTTTTTTGGATATTCACTTATTGTTCTTTTTATTTTTGGAGAATGAAATTTTTCATTATAATATATTTTATATAAAATTTGACCTATTATATCATGGTTTAATTTTATTGTATCTCCTATATCATTTTTAATTTTTAATTTTTTAAAACCTACAGTTAATATTGGTAATATTTCATTTATAATATTAGTATTATAAATCCAATTATCATTTAACCATATATTTGACATTTTAATTTGATTTAATTAAAATAAATATCATTTTTTTAATATATTTTTATTTATTAAAATTATACCTAAAATTAAAAAAAATATTATTAATAATACTAACTTAAACATTTATTTTATTATAATATATATTAAAAATGAACTTTATATATATCATTTCATATACTTTACCATTTTTTGATGAATATTGTAGAATTTGTGGATTACCATTAAATAATATAGAAGATATTTATAATCAAATTAATAATAATTTTAATATTGAATGGATGAAAGAAATTTTATTTTTATATAATAATAAAGAATATATTATTCATAGTTATGATGGATTTGGTAAATTTATAATTGAAGGAAATATTGATGATATTCCTTCACAATTTATTGAAAAAAATCAAAATAATAATAAATTATTTTATTGTAATTCAATATATAATAAATGTTTAAATAATTGTTTAGTTCATACAAAATGTATTAATAGAACAGATTTAGGTAATATTAATAAACTTATTTTTAATGATGAATTACCTTATAATTTATTTAATAAACTAAATTTTTATAAATATAGACATTTTGATTGGAAATCATTTTTAAAAAATTATTCATTTATTTTAAATAATCCTATTAAAGATAATTATTGGAAATATCCAGATGATTTAAAATATACTATATGTAAATATAATTATGATATAGATATATATTATAAAAATATTTTATTTAAAAATTTAAATATCTATAAAGATATTAACTTAAATAATTATATTAAAATAGATAATTATTATAATAATATTTTACATCTTATTATACAATTAAATGATATTTTACATATTGATATTATAAAAATAATAATTAATTATTATAAAATTATACATACTAATTATATTAATTTATTTGATTCTAATATAAATATTATTGATTATTATATTTATAATAAAAAAAGATATAATGTTAATTATGGTTCCAGAAATGGAACCTATATATTAGTTAATAATAAAAAAAAATATATTAAATATAATTCTATTAATAAATTTTTAAATTAAATTAAATTTTTTATATAAAATATTATGATTTTTTATATAAAATGAAAACTATTGTTAAATTTACTATTAAAGAATATCACGAATATTTATTTAAAATCTTTATTTTTAAACAAAAAAAAATTTATAAATGTCTTAAATGTTCTTATAAAAATGATAGATATAATCATACTAAAATGCATTTTTTTAGAATACATATTAATAATGGAAAACCTCTAAAAAATAAAAGAAAATTTTAATATTTTAATATTTTTATAAACAAATATAAGATATTATATATATATATATAATTATTATTATACTCATATACCATAGTCTTTGAGTTTTTTCAATATATGTTTCAGAATTACAATGTGTTGCTCCAGGAAAATTAGCTCTAGAATCTACAGGACATTCATTTGTAATAGGATAACACATATTATTTCCAATTTTATCATTAAATGTTTTTTTAGGACATTTGATACAAACATTGTTATATTCAAAAAAACCTATAGGACACGGAATACAGTTATAACCATTATAAATATAACCTTCTGCACACTTATCACATTCAATATTTTGATTCATATGTTTGGTAAATGTTCCAGGTTCATCACAGATTTTACAAGCAATTGGATTAGTAGTATATTTATCAGTATTGGCAAGTTTGTAATTTAAACTACAGAATTCTGTTGAAGGTCTATAACATTCATTATTATTAAACATTATTTCGGTGCATAATATACAGTGATCATTCTTATCACCTGTAGCAATATAACCAGAAGGACACTTAGTACATTTAGACATTTCTTTGGTCCTGAAATGATCTTCACCACATACAAAACATTGAGGACCACGTGTGATTTGAGATAGAGGACTACTAGTCTGTGCAGTAGAATACCAGTTCAAACCAGTTCCTACCTGACAAAACTTAATAGTAACCAAAGCACTATATTCTTCTTTAATATCCTTACAGTTTTGTAAAGATTTTTGGATAAACCAATTCGGCTTATACAATGTATATTCACACGATTCATCGTATTTATCATAATTAATGTTTGATTGCATTTTGTTCGTCAATAGTTCGATATCAACGCATTTTTTACGTTTGGTGTTAAGATAGAAAGGCAAATCAATAGCCTTATTATCAGCACAAGCAATATTAGTTAAAGCATATATTCCATCTCTTATTTCTTTTTGACACTCTTTAAGTTCTTTTTCAAAATTTTCTCTTTGACGAATACATTCATTTTTTTTAATAGTTAAGAATGTAGAAGCATTAACAATTGTACATATTAATAATATAATTAATATTCTCATTTTTAATATAAAATTTAAAAATTATATCATTTTTTAATAATAGATGGATAAATTTTATTTTATTTCTATTAATAATTATAATAATTTACTAAATGAATTTAATACAAAATGATTCTATTCAAAATATTTTAAATATAGAATTAAAAATAATAAAATTCTTAATTTAATAATAATTATTGTATAAATTCTATTTTCTTAATCTTAATATATCTTTTTTTTTTAAAAATATTATTATATTTAAATAAACTATAAATTTTTTTCTATTTATTGCATTAATTTTTAAAGTTCCTATAAATTTACTTTCAATTAATATAATTTCTATTAATAATAGCAATAATAATATAATATATTTCATTATTGATATATAATCAATATATATATCATTTTTTATACCGTATTTATTTTAATTTTTTGTTATATATATTTATTTAATTTTACTAAATCTATATATTTATCCCTAAATTTTTCTGAATCTAATAATTTTACATTATATTCTTTTGTATTTTTTTCTATGATATTCTTTTAATAAATTACTATTTATTTCATATTTTATATAAGTATAAAATTTTAATTCTAAATCAATTGGAAATTTCGTATTTCAATTTATTATTATAATTGAATATCATTTTTTAATAATAATATAATTTTTAAATATATTATTATTAAATATAATGGCTAATTATTGGAATATTGAAACAACTTATACAAATATAAATAATTTATCATTAAATTATCATACAACTGATAATATAGATAATTTAATTAAAAATATTTGTGATAAAATTGAAAAATTTGTTTCATGTAAAAATAAAAAAAATATTTTACTTGAATTTACTAAAGACTCTAAAAATATTAAATCATCTGATGAATTTATATTTATTTTAAATAAATTAAAACAAAATATTTTTAATAATTCTTTAAAAAGTATATAAAGATTAATTAATATATTAATTTGAATAAAAATATTCCCGCCCCTATAGCTCAGATCGGTTAGAGCATCAGACTGTTAATCTGAGGGTCACAGGTTCGATCCCTGTTGGGGGCGTTTATTTTTTTTTAAGTTATTAATCATATAACTTAACTTATATTAATATATATTATTATATTAAAATGATTAATATTATTATATATATGCAAATAATTTTAATTATTATTTTTATTATTATTATTATCAATAATTCAATGAATACTATTAATATATTTGAAAATTTTAAAGAAAAATATAAAAAACCTATAAAATTACAAAAAAAAAAAACAATTGAACCATTATATACTAAATTAGATAACTTTCCTATGGAATGGAAAGAATTAACTGATCCTCAATTAGAAAAAAGATATAATGAATTAAACGAAATTATTTCAACTATTAAACAAAATAATGAAAAAGAAAAAGAAAAAATAAAGAATTATCAAAATATAGATTTAAAAAATACAAGGTTAAAAATAATAGGTAATAATAAAAATAATATTTATAATATTGATAAAGGTATTAAACTATGGTATAAAATTTTTAAAGATAAAACACATCAAGAAAAAGAAATTAAAAAAATTAAAAATAAAATTAATAAAATTAAAGAAAATAATAAAGAAATTAAATCTTTAGAAAAAGATATTGAATTTATTAATCAAAAATTTGATATTAAAAAATTATTATATAATATTAATAAAATGTTTATACAAAATGTTTATTAATATTTATTTATTAACATTTCTTCATTCTTAAATATTCCTGGATTTTTTGATAAAAAATAATAATTAATTTTTTTTTGATTTTTTTTAAGTAAATTAATTGCATTTTCATTTTCTGAGAATATTTTCCATACTATTTTATCTTCATTTTCTTTTAATATATTTATTGCTGAAGGATTTCCTGATAAATTAAACCAATTAATTTTATCTTTATTATTTTTTAATAAATTTATTGCATTTTTATTTCCTGATAATAATCTCCAATTAATTTTATCTTGATTTTCTTCAAGTAAATCAATCGCATTTTCATTTGTTGATAATATTGACCAATCAATTTTATCTTTATTATTTTCTAATATACTAATTGCATCACAATTTGATGATAAGTTTTTCCAATCAACTTCTTTAAAATAATTTAATACATTTAAATTATTTTTTAATAAATTTATTGATGGTTTATTTTTTATATAATATAATTTAGTTTTTTCATTTAATTTTTTAAAAAATATATCTTTTTCTATATTTTTATTTTTATTTTTAATTAATCCTATATAAGAAACTTTATTTATATTTTCATGTAAAATATATAAAGCATTATAATTCATTGATAAATTTTCCCAATTTATTTTATCATAATTTTCTTTTAATAAATCAATAGCATTATAATTTTTTGATAAATTATCCCAATTCAATTTATTAATATCAATCCAATCCAATAATATTTTTGATTTTGGTAAAAAAATATAATAATATTCTAAAATTTTTTCAATTATATCATAATTTAATATTTTATTTTTTAATATTAAATATACAATATTTATTTGTTTATTTGCTAATGTCATTTTATTATTAAACAAAATAAATATCATTTTTTATTACATATGCAAAATTAAAGGATATTCTTTTAACATATCATCAATTAATTTTTTTAAATTAATATTTGATATTTTTATATTTTTATTTAAAATTTCTCTTGTTAATGGACTTTTAATATTATCTTTTTTTGTTTTAAATAAATCATTTAATGATTTTAAATCATATGTATGACCATCACTTGCTATTACTGGATTTAACATTAAATCACATGATATAGGACATTTAAACTCTTTTGGTATCGAATATCTTATTTTTTTTAATAAATTTGAATCATCATCTTCAAATTCAAATTTATATCTTTTATAACTTATTTTTTTATCATTTTTCCAAATTGTTTTAAACATATTTCCATTTTCATCTGTTACTATTCCATTTCCATTTCTTTTATCATTTAACCAATTTCCTTCATATTTTACTTTTGTTTTATTTATTATATATATTCCAAATCCTTCTTTTAAATAATTTACAAATTGTCCTTCATATATATCATTATTTTTATAATAACATTTACCATTTCCATCTAATTTATCATTTTTAAATATACCTTCATATTTAAATTCATATTTTAATGTTTTTAAACTCTTATTATCTTTATATTTATATAATATACCTTCTCCTTCTTTCATATTATTTTTAAAATATCCTTCATATAATGTATTATTTTCATATAATTCTCCTTTACCTTCTTTTAATCCTTCTTTAAAATCACCTATATAATAATTATTTTCATTATTTAATTTTATATATAATTTTCCTACTCCATCATACTTATTATTTAACCAATTTCCTGAATAAATTGGTATTAATTTACTAAATTTAATATCAAATAAAGAACCCATACCTTCTTTTTTATTATCAATATAATAACCTTCATATATAATATTATTATCTATATCATATTCTTTAAAAAATCCATTTTTTAAACCATTTTTCCAATTACCTCTACATTTTATTTTATCTTTATTGAAATAGATTTTTCCTTTTCCATTAAATTTATTATGTAAAAAATATCCCTTATAATATAAATTATTATTTATAATAATAAAACCTTTTTCTTCAATTGATGAACCTTTAAATACACCTACATATTTTATATTTAATCCATTTTGAATAAAACTTTTTATACCATTTCCATATTGTAATCCATTTTTCCATTCACCCGTATATTTATAATTTTTAAATATTGCTGTTCCATAACCATCTGGAATATTATCTTTATTTAATTCACCAGAATATTTATAATATGATTTAATTTCACTATTTGTTATTGCTTCTAATTTAATAGTTTCTATTTTTATATCTTCTAAATTAATTAATTCCATATTTTAATATCATAAATATATTATTTCATTTTTTATATATAAATAAATTTCTCAATTTTATTTTATTAAAATAAAATGCCACGTTCTGTAAGCCCTAGAAGAAATGCAGATAGTCAATTAAGATATCGTGGAAATGCACATTATCAAATACCAACTCAAAATCACATGAAAATACCGAGAATATCTATTACAAATAAAACATTTAGTGATCCCGTATCACTATCCAGTTCGCCACTCGCTACAAATAATAATAATAAATCAATAATACAAGCAAGACAATTTAGTCCAGGTAAAAAAAATACAAGTCCTATCATAGAAGATAAAAAATGTGGCAAACAATGTTTAAAATATATGACTAATATACAAGAATATTTAACTCTTCAAAAAAATAAATATTTCCCTGTTGAAAAACCTAAAAAAGTTAAATGTTTAATTTGTCTTAAAAATATTAAATGGAATACTAAAGATATATTTATATGTTCTAAAGAATATAAAGATGATAATAGTAAAAAAATGATACCATGTGGTGCTAAATTACATAAAAAATGTGTAAAAAAAAGTTGTAAAGTATCTGATATAAAAGAAAAAAATGTAAGGATATTTAAATGTCCAATATGTACGCAAAAATATAAATGTATAAATAATTTTCAAATTCTGTAAGACAAGAAAATAAATGTATAAATGATTTTGAAATTTTTACATAATAATATTATTATCTTTTTACTCTAAATTTTGATATTAATCTACTTGTTAAAACAATATAATCTAATGGTATATTTTCATAAATACTATTAAATTCTTTATCTGCTAAATATAAAGCTCTTGCATATGATATTGCAACACATGAACCTTCATTCGTTTGTTCTGCTTTTCTTTTTATAAAACTTAAATTTGGTATTATTTTTATTAAATTTTTTGTTCCAATATCTGCACTTTGTTTCCATGGATCTATAATATGAATATTTATACCATTTTTAAAAATTATTCTTGCATGTCTATTATAAGCAATTAAACCTATTTTATAATCAGATTTTAAAAATTTATTTAAATCTTCTGATATTATTTTTGTATTTCTAATATTAATATAATATGGATAAATATTTTTAAATTTATCCACTTTACTATTTAAAAATTTTGTTGATAACTCTATAGTTTTTGTTGTAATAGCACATTTACTAAATATTATTTCATTGTTTTTATTTATTATTGGATTTGATAATTTATTTCCTGGAATTAATTTAGATAACCATTCTGGTTCATTATAAACTATATCTATTCCTATTATACCATCTGTTTTATTCTCTTCTTTTATTAAACTTTCTGATAATTTATAATTATTATATTTTTTATTAATATTATTAACAATTATAGATAATATTTTTATATTTTTAAAATTTATATCGTTTTTATAATACATATAACCATGTCTAAAATTCCATAATGGTTTTATAAACCCTTTTCCATTAAAATTTTTTGGTAAATAAATTATTGTATTCTCATTTTTTGATAATGCTATATCTGATATTTTTCTTAATATTAATGTTCCTTTTCCATTTATTCCTATTGTTTTTTCAGTTTTTGATAATTTTATATCTAAAAAATTATTTATATTTTCATCTATTTTAATCAATAATATTTCTGTTATTGGTTTTTTTACTAATTCATTATATATTTCAAACCATTCTTTTTTTAATTCATTAATATTTATTTTTTTTATTAAATTATTTGATATTTCTAATGATTTTTTATCACTTTTCAATTTATTACTTGAAATTTCTAATGATTTTTTATCATTTTTCAATTTATTACTTGAAATTTCTAATGATTTTTTATCATTTTTCAATTTATTAAGAATTTCTTTACCTATTTTACCCGTTTTTAAAACATATCTTCCTGTTTTTATATTTAAAATTTTATTTGGATTATCCATTTTAACCTATTATAATAAATTAATTATCATTTTTATAAATATATTATTATAACTATATATTTACCAATATTTTATCATTATAATAATAGTTATATTTATCAACAAAATTATGATCACAACTATATAAATTATCAGAAAAAATATGATCACAAGTAGTATTTTATCAATATAATTATGATCATAATTATAGTTATATTTATCAATAAAATATTACAAATGATTACGACTATATAATTTATCAGAAAAAATATGATCACAAGTAGTATTTTATCAATATAATTATGATCATAATTATAGTTATATTTATCAATAAAATATTACAAATGATCACGACTATATAATTTATCAGAAAAAATATGATCACACAGTGATCACAAGTAGTATTTTATCAGAACGATATGATCGAAAATAAATAGAGATATAAAATCCCATAATTTTAATAATTAGTTTTATGAATATAGTTCAATAAAAATATTAAAAATAAAAATTAAAAATCAAAAATAAAATTATAAATCAGAAATAAATTTATATTATTAAAATTTTAAATATTTATTAATTTTTTTGATAAAATTTGAATTTCATTTTTGATAATTTTATTATTAATATTTATATTATTTATATTTTTAATTAATGACTTAAATAAATCTGTATTTATATTATTTATATGTAATCTATACAAACCATCTTTAACTCTCATAATATATTTAATTCTTTTTTTTGAGTTAATATATGCAAAACATAAATTTTCTATAATACTAACTGATAATAAATTTTCTAATATTTGTTTGTTTTTATCATTAATTTCAAAAAATATTTTTTTTTGATTCATCATTACAATATGAAAATATGAACCTTGAGTATGATAACTTTCTTCTTGATATAAACTTAAAATAGAAATCATATTAATAATTTTACTTTCATTTACATATTTATCTTTTAATAAATTATTTAATTCATTAGTTTTTGAAATATATTCTGTTAATATTTTTTTATATTTAATAACATTTAATGGTTTTTTAATTTTTTTATAAAATTCAAAAAAAGCAAAAAAATATTGATTAACAACATTTTTTTGACAACTATTAAAATAACATTTACTTATATAGTATGATTCCAGTTTATTAAAATTAGCATTTGTTATTTTTTTAATTGGTAATTCAAAATTTGTTATGTAAAAATTAATATCAAAAAAAATATGTACTAATTTTAATTTAAATTTACCATTTTTATGAAATTTTTTTTCATTCTTAAATATATTTTTTAAATCATTAAGTAGTAATATTAATTTATTAATACTTATATTAAAATGTAATTCACTTTTTATTGTTATATCAATATCTGAAGTTAATTCAGTACTTCCAACACTTTCGCATTCTGAACAGACTTTTTTAATACATAAATTACATCTTTTAATTATAAATTTTTTTAATTTTTCTCTAAAATTATATAAAATCAATCTGTTTTTATAATTATTTTTGATAATTTGTTCTTTCCAATTTTTATTTTTAAATATTTTTATTTTTTTTTTAGTGGTAATCCATATATTTTTTAAATTATCAATCTTAGTTTTAATATTTTTATCTTTTTCAGTTTCAAATAATATATTTTGAATAGTTTTATTATTACTTAATTCCATTTATATATATTTAATATAAATATATATAAATAGAATATATATGAGTTTTATATATTGTGATAATCAAACATATAAATAATATTTAGATCATATAATTCCATATTATTAAGTCACGGTTGATATAAGTTTAATTGTTACAAAATCAACAAAAAATATCAAAATTAGAAATTAAAAATATTATAAAAAATCTCTACATGTTTCTAATAAATTAAGTGTATCGACTTTTATTTGTAATTCTTTATTTTTATTAATCAAATCACATATTTGATTATTTAAAATATGATTATTACTCTTTAAATTTTCAAATTGTAAATTATTATTATTATTAATTATTTCAAGATTATTAATTTTATTTTTTAATTCATTATTAAAATTTAATAATCTTAAATTTTCATTTTGTAAAGGATTTTTTTTCAAATTATTAATTTCACGAATTAATGATAGATTTAATCTATTAAGTTCATACAAATTAAATGATGTATTATCATTATTTTTTTTTAAATGTTTAATTTCATCAATTAATGATAAATTAAATTCGTTACTATCAAAAATTTCATTTTCAAGTTTTTTATTTTCAAATAATAATATATTATTATATTCATTTAAATTTTGATATTTTAATTCAATTTCTTTTTTAATATTATTAAGTTCATTATATTTAAAATTACTTTGATCATATTTAGATTTAATATCTTTATATTGAAGTTGATCAATTTCAATATTTTGTTTTTCAGTATTTAAAATTATCTTTTTTATAAATCCAAAATTATGTATTTTATTACATTTTTTTTTACATTGAATACCATAAATACAATACTCATATTCTATAGTTGATAAAGATTTAACACATTTGTCAAATTCATGATTAAATTTACAATTTGGATGTAAACACTCATAACCATTAATATAATACCAACAAGGCGTAATATTCATTAATGATTTAGACATTAATAAAAAAAGAAATAAATAATAATATCATTTTTTATTATAAAAATAATATTTATTGTTAATTTAATTTATATTATGACAAAATATTATGATTTTTATTGATAATTTTAAAAATATAATAACATATATTTAAAATAATAATATATATGATTTTATACAAAAAATGAATATATAATATATTATAAATATAAATATTCATATGCCTCCAAAAAAAAATAAAGATGAAATTATAAAAAGTTTATTAAAACATTTTAATAAAAAAGATAAAAAATATTTTATTGAAAAAATTTTAACAATATTAGATTATGAACAAATTTTAAAATGTTTAACAGTTACATCATTAAATTCAATTATTAAAAATATAGGTGATTTAAAAAATTCATCTGGATCAGATGATGGATCTCCTGGTCCAGCAGCAAGAGGTCCTTCAAATCCAACAACAAATATATCTAAAAATTCAAGAGCAAGAGGAAATCCAATAACAGATAATCTTGATTTTTTGCCATTTACAACAACAAGAACATCTAAAGATCTTAATAGTGAAATTATAAGAATTAAAAGTTATAGAACTAATATTAGAAAACAACAAGCAATAATGCAATTAGCCCAATTATTCCAAAATGAAATAATTAGATTAAGATCTAATAATTATGATTATATTCTTGAAATACAAATAATTAATTATTTATCATTAAGAGATGATACATTATTATATATTGGTAAAGTTCTTAATGATCCACCAAGAACTAATATTCCTACATTAAAAGATAAAAATGTAGTTGTTAAAGTTCAACCAAGAACACCAACAGGTATTAAATCAACTATAGCTTTTCAAATAACAACAGAACAATCAATAATGTTAATTTTAGAAAAAGAATGTAAAGATATTTTAATACCCAAATCTTATGGATATGGAATGCTTGATCCACTATTACCAGGAGATTTAGAAAGATATGTATTAGTGTCTGAATTATTAGGTAGAGATTTATCAAAAAGTTTAAAACAAACAAGTATTGATAATATAAAAAATAAAGTTATAGCAGCGTTAAAATCTCTTCAAAAAATGCATAAATGTAATTATATTCATTTAGATATAAAACATGAAAATATTGTATTTTCTGATGATACCGAACAACAAGTTAAAATAATTGATTTTGGATTAGCAGAAAATATATATAATAGACATAAAGAAAGAAATTTAACACCAAGAAAACCTGGAGAAGGATCACCTTTATATATGTCTACAATGCAACATAATGTTTCAATTAAAGATTTTATGGATGATATTCAAGCATTTGCATGGATGCTTTTAGATTTATTAGGTGATAAACCAATAATTGAAGGTATGCCATGGTATGGATTTGATCTTAAAAAAATATTTAGTGCTAAAAAATATTTTATTGAAAATTATAAAAAAGATAATGATCCATTTATTAATAGTATAATAAATGGAACATTAAACAAAAATAATATTAATGTTATAGGTGAAATAGCAGAATATACAATTAATAGAGCTGATAAAAGAAATAAATATAACACTGATTTAAAAATTTCAGATGAATTATATTTTACAGAATATAATGAACAATATTATAAAGATATAGAAATTTTAATTAATAAAATTACTTAAGTTCCTTCTAATAGAAAAGAAGAAATTAATATATAATCAATCAATTTATATTTATTATTATTTTTTGAAAAAATATTATATTTTTTTAATTTTAATCTATCATTAGAAGTTTTATCATCCCATTTAATATAATATAAATACTATTCTAATAATAGTAGCTTTATAATAATAACCATCTTTATATTTTGCTAATATTATCATTATAAATATATAATTATATTTAATATAATTTTTTAAAATATTAATACTTCAGACATAATATTATATGGATCATTTATTCAATATAAATTAAATATTATTTGTTTAAGTTTTTCTAAAATATAAAGAATAATTGACATTTAATTATATAATATTATAATTATTTAATGATAAATATATATATGATATTATACCAATAATAAAATATATTAATAATTGTTTATTTATATTTTTTATTGTTTTTATAATTGTATTAATAATACCAAATAAAGATATCCATAGTAAAATAACGAAAAAAATATATATAAAATTCATTTTATTATATAATAATATAATATTTTATTATAAAATCTAAAATTAGAATAATGAAACGTGCAATAACAGATATGACATTAAATTATCCAAAACTTTATAATTTATATTATTCTAAAAATAATAATATATTTAAAAATTTTGAAATAATATTTATAAATAAAAATAAAATTGAATATGACGCATCAATATTTTTTAAAAATAATAATAAAATAATTGAATTATGGATAAAAAATAAAAAAGGTTACTATAATTTTAAAGAATTATTAGTTAATCAATTTTGTTGGTCTTGTATAAAAAGTAATAATATTAATTATCCGATTGTATTATTTTGGAAAAAACCAATTGTAATTGGTGAAAATTCAATAGGTTTTATATTTAAATCATTGTTAGATCTTAATAAATTTATGAAAAATTTATAAAAAATAATATTTTGTTTTCTACTTTTTCTCAGCTATTTTTTCTACATCTAAAAAATTATTTATATTAAGCTTTATAAAACTAATTGTTTTTTCATCTAAATTATATTTTCTTGGATTTTTATAATTTTTTAGATCTAAAAAATTATATTTTAAATTGTATTTTTTAATCATATTATGAATATCTTCTTCTAAATTTTCTTGTCTAATTAAATAATAGTTTTTTACATTTTTTGTAAATTATGAAAATGATTATTTTTTAAGTTTCTAAGCTTAATTAAGTTTTCTGCTTCTTCAATAAAATATGGGTATTTATGATTATTATTTTTATACCACGGTGTATTACTTCCTTTTCCATGATTTTTAGGACATTCATTTTCATACGCTATATATTTATTTGATATAAATTCAAAAATAGAATTTTTTTTGATATGATGAGGTTTATTATACATAGAACCAACCCAATCATATACATTTCTTACTATTACAATAAATAAAGTATCATCACTATCATTTATTGATTTTATACATTTATTGATTTTATACATTCATTATCAGTAGTTGTATTATTTATACCTCTGGGTGTTAAATCTTTTATATACCAGTGTTTAAAACCATATTCATTAGTAAACTTAATATATAACATTGCTTCTAATGTTTTTTGCAAATAGTTTGTTCCTGAATTTCTTTCTCCAAAAATTGTAAATTTATTAATAGTCATTAATATTTAATAATATTAACTTATATAAATATGTCATCTTATAACATAAGAATAAAAAAAGAAATAACAAAAAATACAACAAATCCATTATCATTAATAGACGAAAAAAAAAAGGTAATATTATATATAATAAATAATAAAGAAATAATAAAACAAAATATTATAAAAAATACTTTAGTAAAACAAATTAAATCTAATAAATTAAATTTAAAAACTTTAAAAACTATAAAAAATAATTTAATATCTTTAAATACCAATAATAATATAGATATAGCATATAGTAGTTTATACGATATATTAGGGTTAAAAAATCTATATTCTTTACATGGAATACCAACATATGGTGGTATAAAAAATAATAAAAAAGTAATAAAAAATCTAAAAAAATGATACATTTTTAAAATAAATTTATAAATGTCAATTAACAAAGTTTTGTATAAAGATACTTATAGATGGATAGCTTCATTATCAAAATTAAATATATCAACAATGATATTAAATATTAAATTTGATAATTTAAAAACAACTGATGCAAAAATAAATAGTCTTACTAATTGGTTTAAACCAAATAATAGTATTACATTAAATGATGTTAAAAATATTAGAATTTGGATTAAAAAACAAATTATTTTTAAAAAAACACAAAAAAATATAATATCATTAAATGATATTTTTAGTAAAGATAAATGTTGTTCTTTATTGTATTGTTCAAAAGATTATTTTGATAAATGGTTAAATGCGAAAACTTTTAATTCAATTGATTATTATTATCAATATGATAACAAAAAAATAAATATAATTAATTCTACAAAAAAACTATGTAATACTATAGAAAATATATTTGATGATAAAGCAATTAATTTATTTAAAGAAATAATAATCAATTAAAAGAAATATATTTTTTTTTCCAAAGTTTCCATTGCATAATATCTTCATATAATTCAATAATTGTATCTATTTCTGGTAAAATTTCTTTATTTTTATATTGTTGAATAATTTTATTATTATGATCATTATTAAGAATTTTTAATTTAAATTTAAATCCATAACCAAAAACTGGTATTTTTATTGCTTTAACTTCAAACCAACATGTATAACACCAATTATATTGACGATAATTATAAATAATTTTTTTATTTTGAGACATTTTTATTAAAAATTAAAAAATGTATCATTTTTTATTTTTCCAATTATTAACTGCTTCTTTAAACCGTAATTTATAATCTTTATTTGGATTTATTTTTTTTAATCTTTTTAATTCCTTACTCAAAAAAATATTATATTTTGTTTTTTTTTTACCTCCTGTTTTAGATTCCAAACTTTCATGATGTGGCTTTATAATATCTTTAAATATATTATAATAATATAAATTATCTTTTATACTTAACTCTTTACATAATAAAAGCATTTTTACAATATAATAATTGTCCTTTAATATTGCAGGTGTACTAACTTTTCTTAATAAGTTAGACTGAGTTATTTGTTCAAATAAAATCTTATCAATTTTTAAATCTTTAATAAGTATTTTCTTTATTAAGCTAAATTCCATTGCGTTTTTATAGAAGGTTTTGGATGAGTAGAAATTTTTGTCAATATGATAATCCCAAGTAGATCTATATCCTTTATTAAATAATAAATTCTCTAATTCTTTAATATATTCAGCTTTCTTTTCTTTATTTTCATTATAAGTAGTGTTAATTAGTATCATAGCTATTACAAGCAATTGATAATCTTCAAATATATTATTATATACATTATGAGGTAAATATGTTTTGATTTTTTCAATAGTTTTATCCGAAATTATTATTGTTTGGTCCTCTTTAATTTCTAGTATAAAATCTAATTTATCCATTCTTGATTTAGCAATTTCTATATCTAATAATTCAAAAGTCAAAAAAATTTTTTTTTGTTCACTCATATTTATTATTTATTATTTATTATTTATTATTAATAAATATTTTTATTTTAATACGATTTTATGGAAAGTATTATAATTTAAATAAAAAAATGAATTTAAAAAGAAAGATAATATAATGATTTAAATAAATATTTTTAATTTTATCAGTTATTGTTATTTATTTAAATTTGTTAATAAGTTTTAAATTTTTATTAATATTTTTAAGTGATTTATTTTTAATTAAAAGGTTTATTTGTTTTTTAATTTCATCTATTTTATTTTTAAATCCACTAGCTAAAGATGAATAATATTCTGCATCTGTATCAGAAGAATTATGCTCTTTTTGTTTCTTTTATTTTTTCTTCTTTTTTAATTTCTGATCTTTTTTTGTCCAATCTATTATATCTAAATAATATAATGTATAATATAAATGAACCCTACAAATTTAGATGACACACTTATAAACATATGTTTTAGATTTTTATATAAAGAAAAAGAAAAAGATTTAGATAAAGCTACGGCAGATTTAATTTCATATATAAAACAAAATAAAAATAAAGAACAATTCGTAAAAGCAATATTAGAAATTTTACAAAAATCTCAAGATGAATTTAAAATATTAATATATAAACAACTATATATAAGAATATATGAGAAGGATATCAAAGTAAGACCTAATTTTAAAGAAGAGTTAAATTTATTAATAATAAGTAATATATCAAGTTATACAGCTAAAAAATTATTAAATAATTTTGAAAGTATTTATATAATAAAAGAATTTTTAAAAAACCCTGGTCAATATAGTATTGATAGGAATTTTATAATTAATTTTTTAGTAAAAGGATTAAGAAATAATAATTTCTTAATTGCTTTAAAAGAAATAAAAAGATCATTAAACCCAATTATAATTTTAATAATGGGAAAATGTTGTTTAGCTATTAAATTAATATATGCAAAATACCAATTTTCACATGAAATTGCAAATAAACAACATTCAAAAGAAATTGCATTTAACCAAGTACTAAAATTATTTAAATCATTAAAATTTTCAGTTAATGAATTACAATTATCAGATGATGTAATAAAACAAATAAAAAAAGAAGTTAGATTACATGGAACAGATAAAAAATTACTAATAAAAATTAATAAATTATTTGATATACTTACAGCTGATAATGATGTAAGTATATCATCACAATCTACTTCAAGTTCTCTTTATAAATTAGATAGTATTAATTTTCTGGATTATCACAATAATAAATTAGAATATGCATTTAAATATAAAAAAATGGAAGAAGATTTAATGCGTTGTTGTAGAAATATACTTAATTGTGATGATAATACTAAAAAATTTAGTATTAACGAATTTGATATATATATAAACAGTTCAAATGAAACTTTTATAAGAAAATTTAAAGATAATAAATGTTATAGTTTTACATCAGAAACGTTTCAAGAATTTTTCGATTTTGATTAATTTTTGATATTCATTTTTGTTTTTTAAAAAATTGTTTATATATTATTGTAAAAAGTTATATATTTTCAGTTAAACAAAAATTTGAATGATAATTATATTATATTAAAAAGCAAATTTTTTTAATTAGATAATAATGGATGAAAATATATTGTATTTGGTACATATGACTGACAATAATATTACTAAATGTTTAAGAAAATCAACAGAAGATGATCAATTTCCCGGTGTTTATTTTAGTTTAATAACTAAACATAATTTAAAATATGAAAGTTTATTTCCTGCAAAAAACTGTTTGATTTTTTCAAAACAATTATTAGAACAACAAAACTATCATATAAATTTTGTAGATTATAATGGATTAATAAATGAATCAAATACTTATTATCCATGGGAATTAGATAGAGTTGTAAAAAAACTAAAATCACACAAAGGTAATTTTATAAATGAAGTTGTTTTTCACGATAATATATCATTAGATTATTTATGTCTTAAAATTACATTAAATGATATAAGTTCAAATATTACTAATTTAAATGAATTAATACTTCCTAAATATGAAATGTATAATGATATTAAACCAAATAAAACTATTTTACCTTTTTTTTGCTATGCTAAAGAAAATGAATATACAGGAATTAACCCGAAAAAACTAAGTTCAAATTCATTTTATAAAAAAATGGCAATTATGTGTAATGTAGATACAAAATTAACTAGAGATGAAATAATAGAAAAAATTAATGAAAAAATAGATGAATTAAATAATAATCGTAAAAAACAAAAAATAAAAGCTTTTGAATTTTTAGTTGAATCAGATAAAACTAAAAATAGATCTTCAACTAAAATAAGGACAATATAATTGTATAGTAAATAATATAAATGTTTTAGGATTATGTATTTATTCACAATCCTAAAACAGGTGGTGATAATATAATCGCTTTATTGAATATTAAAAAAACTCATAAACATATAAATTTACGTAAAAATGAAATATTAAATGAAATATTCTTTTGTTTTTGTTAGACATCCTGTAACAAGAATAATATCGTAGTATAATCATTTACTAAAGCATTTATATTTTGAAGATTTAGAAATAAATGATAAAAGTGAGAGTTATAAATACTTGAAAAACAATTATAAAATTGGTCAGGATAAACATAGATTATTTTTCAAAATATAAAATCTAATTTTATAATTAAAAATGGAAGATCCACATACATTATTAGATTTAGATGTTTTTTTTATAGATAAATGGTTAAAATTGTCATATCAAGACGATGATAAAGCTAAAAAATATGTAGTCGAATATATGAATAATTTTAGAAATTTTGATAATGTTAAAAATCATATATTAAATTTTTTAAAATCGTCAACTGATAATGTAAATTTTTATTTTGTATATTTTCTGGAACAAAATTTAAGTATAGGTGTTTACGAAAAAACTAAATTAGATATTGATATTATAAGTAATATATCAAGTAGAACAGCAAGTATGTGGTTACCTGAATTAAATAGTATTGATTTGCTAAAAGTAATAATAGATGGTAAAAAATCTGAATCTGTTATTAATACTTTTTTAATTAAATTTTTGTTAAGAGGTTTAAGAAATAACAGTTTTTTAAATGCAGTTAAAAGAAATATACACAACTTAAACCATAACATTATTAAATTACTAATTAGATTAATTACATTAATTAGAATTACATTTACTAACGACAGTGCCTTAACTGATCAACTAATAAAATCTGAATCAATGCGTAAATTTGAAGTTGAATTAGTTAAAAAAATATTAAAAGAAGCAAATTCACCATTTTTAATTCAACAAGATAAAGAGGAATCAAATAAAATTAAAAAAATGCAAAAAAAACTTGATAAATTATTCAAAATACTTAATAATGGAGAGGTATCACATATATCACTTCGAAGTAATTCAAGTTCATATAAGGTATTAGATAAAAAAAACTTTGATGCCTATACATTGTTTGAACATCTAATAAATTTTGATAATATAGTAGCACGTTTAATAAAACGAAAAAACCTAGAATTAAAGAAATGTAAAGATAATGTAAAAGAATTTAGTTTAATAGAATTTGATAAATATTTAAAAAGTGATAAAGATAAAGATATATATTTTATTAGAAAATGTGGAAATAAATGTTATAGATTTTCACCAGATGATTTTTTCGCTATATATCATGATTTTGATGAGTTTACCGAAAGTATGTTTTTCACCAGATGATTTTTTCGCTATATATCATGATTTTGATGAGTTTGACGAAAGTATGTTTTTCACTTTACACACCATGTAGTATGATTTTAGATTTAACTAACAATTAACACTTTTATAAAGATGTTAAACCTTGTAAAGCAGATCAATATAGAAATCTTTTAACAGGTAGATGTGTTAAAATAAAACTTGTTAAATCTTTTAAACATTGCTAAACTAGTTAAACCTTTTTTAAATATAAAAAATGATGTAATCAAAAAATAATTAAATTACATATTAGACATCCTGTAACAAGAATAATATCGTGGTATAATCATTTACTAAAGCATTTATATTTTGAAGATTTAGAAACAAATGAATTAAATGATAAAAGTGAGAGTTATAAATACTTGAAAAACAATTATAAAATTGGTCATGATAAACATAGATTATTTTTCAAAATATAAAATCTAATTTATAATTAAAAATGGAACAACAACATATATTAGATAGCGATTTTTTGAATTTTATAGTAGAATGGATAAATTTGTTTACTAAAGACCAAGATAAAGCTACGACATATGTAAGCGTATATATGAATCATCATAGAAATGTTGATGGTATTTATGTTAGATTATTATCTTTTTTAAAATGGTCACCTTATGATGTAAGTCAATTTTTAGAAGGTAAAGATATAGATTTAAAAATATATCCTTACGAAAAAACTGAATTAGATATTGATATTATAAGTAATATATCAAGTAGTACAGCAAGTAAGTGGTTACCTGAATTAAATAGTATTAATTTGCTAAAAGTAATAGATGATAAAAAATTTAAGTCTGTTAATATTTTTTTATTTACATTTTTGTTAAGAGGTTTAAGAAATAACAATTTTTTAAATGCAGTTAAAAGAAATATAGACAACTTAAACCTTAACATTATTAAATTACTAAAAAGATTAATTATAGCAATTAAAATTACATATAGTAACGAGAGTGCCTTAACTGATAAACTAATAAACACTAAATCAATGCGTAAATTAGATGTTGAATTAGTTAGAAAACTATTTAAAGAAGCAAATTCACCATTTTTAATTCATATGGTTGAATTAAATAAAATTAAAAAAATGCAAGAAAAACTTGATAAATTATTCAAAATACTTAATAATAAAGAGGTGCCAGATATATTATTTCAAAGTAATTCTAGTTCATATAAGGTATTAGATAAAGAAAAATTTGATCCCTATACAATGCTTGAACATCTAATGAAATTTGATGATACAGTAGCACGTTTAATAAAACGAAAAGACCTAAAATTACATGAATATAAAGATAATGTAAAAGAATTTAGTTTAAGAGAATTTGATAAATATTTAAATAGTGATAAAGATAAATATTTTATTAGAAAATATAAAAATATATGTTATAGATTTACACCAGATAATTTTTACGCTATATATAAAGATGTACGAGTTTGACAAAAGTATGTTTTTCATTTGACACGCCATGTAGTATGATTTTAGATTTAACTAACAATTAACACTTTTATAAAGATGTTAAACCTTGTAAAGCAGATCAATATAGAAATTTTTCAACAGGTAGATGTGTTAAAATAAAACTTGTTAAACCTTTTAAACATTGCTAAACTGGTTAAACCTTTTTAAACATGTTAAGCCTGTTAAGCCTGTTATGCCTGATGTAAAACCGCTAAACAAAACAATTTCTATATTACATCTGAATCATAGTTATAATAATAATTTTCATCACTGCTTGAATTTCCATAATAACTTAGAGGATTCAATATTGTTTCAATATCATTTAATACCAAATGTGTTAAATATAATTCTTTTTCAATATAGTAGATATTAATTTCATTAATTTTTATATATGCCAACAGTTAATTTCACGATGTCCTTTTTTACCACATATATCACAATGTCGATTTTTTTAAATATAAAAATAATATTAATATTTTATTATATCCTTTTTCTTTCATTTTTTTTAGTGCGTCTTCTCGTAATTCTTCTTCTAATCTAAGTTAGTATTTCATACGAACTTTTCTAATACCTCCTGTATATTTTTTTTTATTTTTATTTTTACCACCTGTTGATGAATTAATTATTGTTTCTATTTCCTTATTTGATTTTTCATATTTGTTAGCATCAGCTAATTCTTTATCAGCATCTGAGAATTTTTTGTTTGCTATGTAGTTTTTATTATTTTCGCAATGTTTTGTATGATTCTCTTTACAATATTGTATACATAATTTTAAGAAAATCTGATATTTTTTATTTAATTTAACTATTTCTGAATCCTCATTATTAATAGCTCCGAGTTCATCGAGTCCATTTCTGATTTTTTCACTGCATTTGAATGCACATGCTGCTTTAATATAAAATAGGTTATTAATAATTCCATTGAAAAAATTATTCGCAGTTTGTGCTTCTATGCTGCTTATTATACCATAGGCAGGAATATTGACCTTTTTCTCTTCCACTGTTAATTGCATTATATTTTCACTGATAATTTCATTGATTTTTAAACTCTCTAAAATTTTAAAAATTTTAGTCCATATTGCATCTTCTGATAATTGTGTGATATTTTTATCGTTATCTTTATTATCTGTTTTTGCAGTTTTGTCTTCTGATAGTATATTTTCATCCATATCTTTATAAAGGTTTCCCTTAACATTATTCACAATTCGACTAAATAAACCCATATTATTAAATCTCTCTTCTCTCTTTCTCTCTTCTTCTCTCTCTCTCTTTTCATTTTCCTCCTTCGTTTTGCGTGCTTCTTCTTCCTTCCTCTTTTTTTGAATATCTTCACCAATAATAAAATTTGCAGTTATATTTCTCCCCAGTTGTTCAAATAAACCACCATGACCACCTAATAAATTTTTTTTTTGTTTTTTACTTAAATCACAGGCTTTGATAACATAATTAAATTTAACATAATATTCAGTATTTTTAACTTTAATTAATATAGGTTTTTTTAATTTTTCTTTGATAACTTGATATGAATATGTTTTACCAGGTCCATTTCTATCTTTCATTTTAATTATAAATTTAATTGATTTTCTATTTTTATATTTTATATATTTTACATCTTCTAATTTTTTAAATAAAGCTTTTCCTGCTTTATTAGCAGCTAATAAAGGTTTATCATTTTTATAATTTCCACCAATATAACCAATTTCTGAACCTATAATTGTATATATATGCATATTTATATTTATATTTATATTTATATTTATATTTATATTTATATAATAAAAAATATATATATTATTTTTTTATATAATACACTAATATTAGATAATGTAAAATTTTAGATAGAAATACCATAAAAACTGTAATAGTATCAATTGATTCTAAAAGCTATACTAATATTATGAAATATGCTTATAAAAATAAAGATAATCGTAAAACAATAAGAAAAGTATCTACTAGAAGAAGAAAATCAAAACAATATATATCTTAGAAATAAAAATTCTTTTCTAAGAAAGTTAAAATATTTTTTTGTTTCAATATATCATCTAATTGTTTCTTTGGTAAATTTATAAATTTATTTGTTTTTCCATTTGATGTGTTGTGAGCTTGTGATAATAATGTTTTTTGATACTCTTCGTCTGTATCATCATCTTTTTTAACTATTTTTTTAGAATTAAGCATACTTTCAAGTTGTATCATTATATCTATAATATCATTATTATCTAGATTTATATTTAGAGTGGAACATAATTTTTTAATGTAATATACGTTATAGTTATCGTATCTAAATATAAACTCAGCTATTGGCTGAAATTTATTAAACAAATTTATATTTTTATTACAATTTCGTATATAGTATTCTGTTGAAGTATTTTTACTTCTTATTCCAGCTGATATTGCAGAATCTAAAATATTTCGAATAGGTAATAAAATTATATCATAATTTTTTAAATAATTATGATTAGTATTATGTATTTTACACAAAATAATATCATATTTGCTACTTATTTTATTTATTTCTTCGGGGGTTATATTCCATTTTGAATAAACTGTTTTACCATTTTTTTCATATATCATCCGTACCAAGTTAAAGAGTCGTGTTGAACCCGATTAACAAGTTCCTACTATACAAATCTTTTTTAATGTCATTATAAATATTAATGAGAAATAAAAATTTAAATCTTCAACGGGTTAAAATAAAAAATGAATTAGAAAAGCAAGATTATATAATGATTTAAATGAATATTTTTAAAATAATAATTAGATGTTAATGTATAATTTTTTTTATATTATAATGATTTATAATAATAATGATTATAATTAATGATAATATTACTAAGTATAAATATAATAAACCATAATATTATAAAATATTTTATTATTATTATCATTATTATATAAATCTGTAAAAGAATTATTTATATACTAACAAATTATAAAATATATGTAGAACAATAGTTATATTTTTTTATATAATACAGTGGATCACAAGTATTTGTATTCATAATCGTCATAAATTTAATTGTAAAGATTGTAATTTACAATTATATTTAATTAAAATTCAAAGAGATCATATTAGACGTTGTTTTCAATATTCAACATTAAATAAAAAAAATAAATATTATTATTAAAAATGAGTAGATCAAGAGTTAATACATCAGAAACTTTAAGAAATAGAGTTCCGGAATTAGAATATAAATTAACTGAAGTATCAGAAAAGAATGATATCAATGAAATGGTAATTGAATTATTAAAAAATGAAATCAAAAATTTAGAAGAAATAGCTAAAAATTATAAAGACCAAATTAAAAATCAAGAAGATATTAATTAATGCTAATTAAATATTTTTATTTAAAAAAAAATGATAAAATATAAAAACTCTTTAATATACACATCATTACGAGTTATATTATAATAAAAATATATAAAGATAAAAATTATAATTATAATTATATTATAATGACTGAGACTGAATACATTTATTTATTACAAGAACGAGAATTTATAAAAACAAAAGAAAATATATATAAACTTGGAAAATCAAGGCAAGAAAATCTTAAACGAATTCAAAATTATACAAATGGAACTGTATTAATTATACAAGTAAAATGTAAAAATTGTGATATTTGCGAAAATGCATTAATAAAAATATTTAAAGAAAACTTTACACAAAGAACTGATATTGGAACTGAACATTTTGAAGGTAATCGTCGTGAAATGTTTAAAATAATTTGTGATTATATTAATAATGAAGAAGAAAATAAAGAAGATCAAGAAGATCAAGAAGATCAAGAAGATCAAGAATATCAAGAAGATGAAGAAGAATACTTGGATCCAACAATTTCAATAATGTTTCCTAATTATAAAGATGATGAATCTTTTGGTGGAAAACAAAAATTAATCAAAGTTATTATTGAAGAAAGGGAAATCCAATATGAATATAATTTACTTATATATTATATTGATAATTATAAATGTGTTAACTATGAACGTAGAGTAATAGTTAATAAGTGTGAATCTTGGTATTATGATAAATTAATAAAAAAAAAAGTAATAGAGAATAATACTATATATAATCTTAATGATAAAAAGTTTATAAAATTATTAAATAATTATAAAAAAAATATAAAAATCCATTCAGAATATAATATTTATTTTAAAAAACAATATTATACTTACAAAGATGAAAATTATAACAGTACAATTGATGTAGTATTAGAAAATTGTATTTTTAATGATGAAATATATTGTCATTGTTGTTTTCCTAAATTTTGTGGTTGTAGTTATATAGCTATTAACACAAAATTTAGTATGGAAGAATATGGTAAATATAACACAGCTGCTTATTGTAATAATAATAGCATTGCTATTATTGATATTGATAATACCCTCTATGATTATGCATTATTAAGAAAATACACTCCTTATCTTATATCATATACTAATAATGAATATACAATGAAAAATAGAAATTATGAAATTATAGGATTAGACAAAAAAATTGAAAATGATTCAACAAATGAACCGGACCAACCTGCTAAAGGACCCGATGTAGATTTTAAAGCTGATACTGATGATGATATACCAGAATGTATTATAAATGATTTCATAGAATATTGCGATGATTGCGATGATTGCGATGATTGTGATTTTGTTAAACAGTTTATTGATGAAAAATACACTATTACAAATGATAAAAATGATATTATTAAATCAAGTTCTCTTTATTCAAAATACAAATCATTTATTAAAAATGTTTCTTTGTTTTTAGATAATAAAAAGTTTAAAGAAAGTATGTTAAAGATTCCTGGTATTACTTTTAAGAGAAAAAACGATGGTATATATTATTGCGGATTAAAAGAAAAAACAAAAGTTATTGAAAATAATACACCAAATATAATAGAACGTTTTATTATAAATACAAGTGAAACTGAATATTTATATAAGAGTGGTTTAAATCCAATTCGTCCAACTCATAAAAAAGCAAAAATGGTAGCATTATTAAATGATATGAAATCAAATTATATAAAAATAACAGAAAATAAAACTTGTACTCATAAAATAAGTGAATATACTAAATTTATATTAAATTTATGAAAAATATTATTATTTAAGTATTTAGTAAATCCACATTTTAAAAAATGGACTGAAGAAGAAAGAAAAGAAAGAAAAGAAAAAAATACCACAAGATATTTTGTTTAAAATATGGAATGATTTAACAATTGAAGAAAATAGATTAGCAAAAGATAAAGATGTAATTAATCATGAAATTTATGGTGAAATTAAAATTGGAAGGTGGTAACATGGACAAAAGCAGAAATTGAATAAAAACAAAATGAACGAAAATGAAAAAATTAAATTTTTAGAGAATATACATTTTAAAAAATGGACAGAAGAAGGAAAGAAAAAAATGATATTAACATTTTATTATTTTTATACAAAAAATAATGTTATGTTCATTAAAAAAATGTTCAAAAATTTTAGATAAAGAAACAGATCAAGATAAAAATGGTAAATGGTTTAAAAAATGTTATAATTGTAGAAAAAAGCATTATTGTAAACATAATATTATAAAATATAATTGTAAAGAATGTGATGGTTCCGCATTATGCGAACACAAAATACAAAAAGCACATTGTAAAGAATGTGGTAATTTATATTGCAAACATAATAAAAGAAAAGATAGATGTAAAATATGTAATGGTAATAATTATTGTAGTCATAATAAATTAAAAGAATATTGTAAAGAATGTAATGGATCACAAATTTGTATTCATAATAAAAAAAAAGCTTTTTGTAAAGAATGTAATGGAACACAAATTTGTATTCATAATCGTAGAAAAGATTATTGTAAAGAATGTAAAGGAACTCAAATTTGTATTCATAATAAAAGAATAGAAAGATGTTTTGAATGTAAAGAAAATCCAAGTGATTTTTGTATTCATAAAAGATATAAAAATATTTGTAAAGAATGTAATGGAACAAGTATATGTATTCATAATCGTGAAAAAAATAAATGTAAAGATTGTAATTTACAATTATATTTAATTAAAATTCAACGAAATCATATTAGACGTTGTTTTCAATATTCAACATTAAATAAAAAAAATAAATCTATTGAATATCTTGGTTGTTCTATAGAATATTTTGTTAAATATTTTCAAGATAAAATAGATTTATTTAATATTGATAAAAAAGATCAAGATAAAATGACAATTTACAATATTCATATTGATCATATTAAACCTATATCTAAATTTTATTTAAACGAAGAAGATGAATTTTTAAAATGTTGTAATTATAAAAATTTACAACCATTACTAATAAAAGATAATTTAGAAAAAAATAGTAAATGGACAATTACTGATGAAATATATTGGAATTTAAAAATTATTATATAATTTTTATATACAAAATCTAACAGCTATAGACATGCTTTGAAGTTCCTGGCTTAGCAATTTAAATGAGTAGGGTATTCTTATTTGACTAGGAGAAGTTTCATTTCTACAATAGGAACATGTATATAAATTTTGATCACTATTTGCAATAATTATTGTTCCACATGTTTTACAAATAATTTGTTTTGAATTATCAGAACATTCTAAAAGTCTTTCTTTTAAAAATAAACTGGTTCCATGAGCTAATATAGCATCTCTTTCCATTTCTCCTAATCTTAAACCCCCAGAACGAGATCTACCTTCTGAAGGTTGTCTGGTTAATAATACAATAGGTCCATTAGAACCTCTTGAATGTATTTTATCAACAACCATATGTTTTAATCGTTGATAATATGTAGGACCAATAAATATTTCAGTTTTAATTTGTTTTCCAGTATATCCATCATATAAAATTTCATTACTATATTTTTGCATACCATATGATTCTAATTTATTACAAATTTCTTCAACAGTGCATTGATTATAAGGTGTACAATCTTGAGTTTTTCCTTCATAACAAGCAACTTTGCCTAAAACACATTCCATTAATTGTGCAATTGTCATTCTTGATGGAATAGCATGTGGATTCATAATTAAATCAGGAACAATACCTTCTTTTGTATATGGCATATCTTCTTGATTATAAATCATACCAATACTTGCTTTTTGTGCAATACTTGAAGCTAATTTATCACCAACAGCCGGAATTCTATGATTTCTAATTCTCATTTTACAAAAACAATAACCTTCATTATTAACTTCATCATAATTCAAATCTACTATACCTTGTTCATTAGGTTTTATTGAAACACTTGTATCTATATTATGAATTTTCCCTTTTATTTTTTTTGGCATTATTTTCCCAACAATAATATCATTATTTTCAACATATGTATTTTTAGGAACAAAACCATATTTATCTAATTTAGAATAATTATATTGTTTATTTCTTTCATTTTCATCAGGCAAACAAAAAAATTCTTCTTCACCAGTAGATTGATTTTTATTACATTGTTCTTTTAATGTTTTATAATGTGTACTAACAAATAATCCTCTATCAACAGCATCTTTATTAACAATAATACCATCTTCTTGATTAAAACCACTATATGTCATAATTGCTACAACCGCATTAATACCAGCTGGTAATTCAGAAGTATGTGTATATTTACTTAATTTTGTATGTATTAAAGCTTTTTGTGGATAATTTAATATATTAGAAATAGTATCCATTCTATCATTAAAATTACTCATATATACTCCTAATGCTTGTTTTCCCATCGCCGATTGATAAGTATTACGGGGTGCTTGATTATGATTAGCAAATGGTATGTTTGCCCCTAAAACACCAAACATTAATGATGGATGAATTTCACAATATGTATATTGAGGTGCAAGTATATTATGTTCTTTTTCTTTTAATAAATCTTTTGGATACATAGCAATCATCGAATGAGTTAATTCATCAATATCTAAATATTCAATAAATCCCTCTAATTCTTCTTTATTACCAGTATATGGTGATATACACATTTCAAATGACCAGTTTTTAATATTATTTAATCCATATTTTTTAATAAATTTATTTAATCTTAATTCATTATTTTCATCAACAATAAATAATGGTCTATACATTCTACCAGCTTCTGTAGAAATTTGTAAAATTCTTGAAAATAAATTTAAAGAAATAGAAGTTATAGGACTAATAATAGATTGTCTTTTATATTGTTTTAAAATTTTAAATAATTCAATAGCATTAGTATGATATCCAAAAATTTCACCATTAATTATAATAAAACAATTATAAGGATGTGCAAAATTTTTTAAATATTCAGAATAATTAGTAATATCTTGATTATATTCAATTACATTATTTTTAATTAAGAGTTCTTTAGTAAATAAATTACAACCATAAGATGAAATATTAGTGCTCATACCTAAATTTTTAACTAAACCAACAGGAGCTCCTTCTGGTGTTTCACAAGGACAAATCATACCAAATTGTGAAATATCTAATTTTCTTGGTTGAACTAATTTTCCATTTTTTTCCATTGCAGTATTAACTCGTCTTAAATGCGATAAAGTGCTTAAATATGACATTCTATTTAAAACTTGACTAACTCCTTGTTTTATATTTTGAAAACTACCAATACTTTTAATACCCCAATTACCAGTACTTAATGCATATTTTAACCAACTATCCAATAAACTTTGTTTAAAATATTTAGTAATATGAGTTCTATCATTAATTAAATCAAAAATTTTATTATTATTTGCTCTCCATAAACCAATATCTCTTTCAATCATTAATTTTAATTCTTTTGTTATTTTTCCATATGATTGTCTAAATAAACTACTCATTAAAATTCCAGGAGAATCAATTCTTTTATTCATATAACTATCTCTATTATCATATTTTTCATATCCTAAATATATATATAATATTTTTTTAATCATATATCCTAAATATAAAGCTTTTTTATTAAAATTAGAAATATTAGGTAAAAAATCATTTTTAAGAATATTTTCAACAATATTATGAGTTTTAATATTTTTACTATTACCTGTTATATTTCTTAAAATACAATCAATCGCATCTTCTTTTGTATAAATACCAGAAGCATCATCACAACATGCTTTAAGTTGTTGTAAAATATCTTTATGATTTTCAGAATTAATATCATAAATAATATGTGAAATAATATCAAAATCATTTAAAATACCTAAAGCTCTAAACATAATAAATACAGGTATTTCATATTTTAAAAAAGAAGTATTAATTCTAATAACTCTTCCCATATGATTTGATTTGGTATTTACTGTTAATGAAATTGTTTTTGCAGGAAGATAAGCAGAATCATTTGTTGATCTTATTTCAGCATGTATATTTTCTATATTATTAGCTGGTTTAAAAATTAAAACATAATTTTCTTTAATTCTATCTTGAGAAATTAAAACTTTTTCATTACCATTTACAATAAAATAACCACCCATATCATATTTACATTCGTTATTAATATGTTCATCTGGTATTATTGATAATATACATGCTTTTGATCCAACCATTACAGGTAATTTTCCAATATAAATATCATTTAATTTTTTATTTTTAGTTTCTACTGTATTATCATTATTATAACATTCTGTGATTATTCTTATATTTATATAAAGATCCGCCGAATATGTTAAATTATCATATCTTGCCATATTAGGTGTCATATTAATTTGGGTTCCATCTTGTTTTTTGTATATTGGTTTTGTAAAATGAGGATCTTCCATATATAAATATATTTTTTGTCTATAATCTTTTATATTTTCATCAAAATCATTTTTAACAACTATTGGATTATAACCTGTTAATATTTTTTCTAATTTATTTTCTATAAAATCATTATAACTATTTATTTGATGTTTAACTAATTGATGACAAGATTTGACATTTCCTCCTTGATTAAAATAAATGTCTAATATTGTTTCAATTGCTTCATCAAATGACATTAAATATATAATAATTATATTATAAAATATGTTTAAATCATTTTTTTTATATGAAAATTTATGATTTATATAATTTTTATTATTAGTATAATGGTATTTTATATAAAAAATAAAAAATATAATTTATATAAAGATTATATAAATTATATTATATATAAGTAAATGTCTAAACAAATAAGTTTTCATTCAAATAAATATGATGAAGAAGAAAAAATACTAAAAAGTGTAGATGCTTCAGATAGATATGTGCTTTTTCCTATTAAATATAAAAATTTATTTAAAATGTATAAAAAACAAGCATCTGTATATTGGGTTGCTGATGAAATTAATTTTTCAGAAGATTTAAAACATTTAGACAAATTAAGTAAAGATGAAAAATATTTTGTTAATCATATTCTTGCTTTCTTTGCTGGAAGTGATGGTATTGTTATGGAAAATTTAGGAACACGCTTTTTACAAGATGTTAACATCCCAGAAGCGAAATGTTTCTATGCATTTCAAATTGCAATTGAAGCTGTTCATTCAGAAACTTATAGTTTATTAATTGATACTTATTGTAAAGATGAAAAAGAAAAACATGATTTATTTAAAGCAATAGAGACATTTCCCGCAATTAAAATAAAAGCAGATTGGGCTTTAAAATGGATTGGAAATAAAGAATGTTCATTTGCACAAAGATTAGTTGCTTTTGCTATTATTGAAGGTGTATTTTTTTCAGCAAGTTTTTGTGCAATTTTCTGGTTAAAAGAACGTGGATTATTACCAGGTTTAAGTTTTGCAAATCAATTAATTAGTAGAGATGAAAGTTTACATACAGAATTTGCTTGTATGTTATATCAATATTTAGATAATAAAGTTCCAGAAGAAATAGTATATGATATGTTTGATGAAGCTGTTGATATTGAAGATCAATTTATTAATGAAAGTATTAAATGTTCTATGATTGGTATGAATAGTAAATTAATGAAAGATTATATTTTATATATTGGTGATAGAGTATTAGTAATGTTAGGTTATAATAAAAGATATTTTAAAGAAAATCCATTTCATTTTATGGAATATAGTTCTGTTGATGGAAAAACTAATTTCTTTGATGCTAAAGTTGCTGAATATCAAATAGCAAGTATTAATATTGAAACTGGAAAAAGTGCAATTCCAGACAAAATTGAAATATCAGATGATTTCTAATAATTTTATATTATTTATATCTGTTTCTAAATTATTTATAAATTTACAATTTAAATAATTTAAATTATTTATATAACTTAATAAATATAAATTTGCACAATTTAATGCATAATTTATTTTAATATATATTATTATATAATTTATATTTTTTATCTAAAAATTTTTCTTTATTTATTATTTTTTTTATGAATATTTCTATTTTTAATATTTATAAGATTATCATATAAATTATAAGTATATATTTTTTCTTCTATCATTAAATTATTAATATAACATATTTCATTTAAAAAATTCATATTATTATTTAAAAAAATGAAATATTTATTTTATTAATAACCAAATGTCTGAAAAATTATCTCAATATTTTGATTTATTAAATATACAAAATATTGATAATGAAATTATTAAATTAAAATATATATATAAAAACACAATTCTTATTGAAGAAGAATTTAATTATTCTTTAATTATATTACAATTAAAAGATATAAATGATTTTAATATTGATTTATTAAATAAAATGTTAGATATAAATCAATCTGATAAATATATATTAAGAATTAGAGGTAGTATGTTAGGATATTATAATACATATATTTTTGTTGATAATAATATAAGTGTATTTGGAAAAAATATTAATTTATTTAATGATATAACTATTTTGTTTTATGAAATTTATAAAGATATTAATATTAAATATAAAAAATATAATGATTATTTTCAAAATAATGAAAAATCTGAAATAATTTTAGATAAAATTAAATATTTATTAAAAAAACAATTTGAATTAAATTCATAAATATTCACTTATTTTAAATATACAATTTTCATTTAATATTGTATTATATTCTAAATAACATATTATTAATAAAATTACTTTTTCATATAATATATATTGAATTAATATTTCTATCTCATTTAATTCTTTATTAATATAATCAAATATACAATCTTTTATTTTATTTATAAATAATATTGTTGGTTGAAATAAAATTCTTGTTTCATTTATATAAGAAATTTTATAATTTATTGATATATTATTCTCAGATAAAGTTAATAATCTATTATAATATTTTGAAGTTAATATATTATTTTCATAAAATGTATCATAAATTAATGATAATTTATATAAATTGTATAAATTAACATAATTTATTTTTAAATTTATTAAAGTATCATTAAATGATTCTTTTATTATTTTATATTCATTATCATCATTATCATTAAAATGTATATATTTTTCACATATTTCTATATAAATATTATTATCTTTTTTTATAAATATATAAATAAAAATTTTTAATCTAAAACATATAATTATAGAAGAAATATTCATTTAATTTATTTTTTTTAATATAAAAATTAATTAAAATGGAAACTAATGTTAAACCTTTATTAAAATGGATTGGAGGTAAAACACAAATTATAAATCAAATTATTAATTTATTTCCTATTAAAATTAAAAATTATCACGAACCATTCATTGGAGGAGCATCCGTCTTATTAAAATTATTAGAAAAACAAAAAGAAGGTTCAATTATAATAACTAATAAAATTTATGCTTATGATTTAAATAAAGAATTAATTGAATTTTATAAAATAATTCAAAATGAACCAATTAAATTTTATAAAGTTATTAAAAAAATTATAAAAAAATATAATTTAACAGATAATAAAGAACAATTTTATTATTCAATGAGAGGTTTATATAATAATATTAAAATTAATAATATTAAAATTAATAATATTAAAATTAATAATATTAAAAAATCTGCATTATTCTTATTTTTAAATAAAACTGGATTTAGAGGATTATTTAGGGAAAGTAATAAAGGATTTAATGTTCCTTATGGTAATTATAACAATCCTGAAATTATTAATTATAATAATTTACTAAATTTTTCTAATTTAATAAAAAATGTAATTTTTATAAATGATTCTTTTGAAAATAGTTTAATTAAAATTAAAAAAAAGGATTTTGTATATTTAGATCCACCATATTATCCTGAAAATAAAATTTCATTTACTAATTATACAAATGAAGGTTTTGATTTAGAAACACATACTAAATTATTTAATATTTGTTTAAAAATGAAAAATAAATTTATTATTAGTAATTCTAATACAGAATTTGTTAAACAATTTTTTAAAAATTATAAAATTAATAAAATTAAAGTTAAAAGAAGAATTAATCCAGATAATCCTAATAGTTTTACTAATGAATTAATTATTAAAAATTATTAAAAAATGATATAATAATTTATATTTTATTAATATAAATGTTAAATATTCTTAATTATTTTTTTATAAATTTAAATAATAAATATAATGAATTAGAAGCTAATTTTAATAATAAATATAATGAATTAGAAGCTAATTTTAATAATAAATATAATGAATTAAAAGCTAATTTTAATAATAAATATAATGAATTTGAAGTTAATTTCATTAATAAATATAATGATTTAGTTAAAATACATAATATTTTAATAAATAAATATCATAGTTATTATGATTTATATAATGAATTATTAAAACATGAAGAAATAATTATTCATAATTTTAATATATTATCAAATGAAAATAAATTATTAAATCAAAAATTTAAAATTTTATCAGATGAAAATATTAAATTAAAAGAAAAATTAAAATATAATTATTATACTATAAATAAAAAAAAACGTAAATTAAATTAATTATTTTCATATTAATCAGATAAATTATATAATTCGTCATCACTACTATCTGATGATAAAATTGGTATATTATTTTTATTTTTTTTTAAAAAATAATATATAAAATATAAACACATTTATTAAAAAATGATAAAAAAATTAAATTAATATTAAAATGGAATTAAAACATCCATATTATGAAAATTATAGTAAAAATAATTTAAATTTATAATTGGTATAAATATTATTCAAATTTAAAATATAATAAATGTATAATTTGTGAAACACTATTTAATAAAAATAATAATATTAAAAAATATAGATGTAAAAATTGTATTAATATTAAAAAATATAATCAAAATTATTTAGAATTTATTTTTGATGTTAAAAATAATTATAATATTGAAAAAAATAAATATAATATTGAAAAAAATAAATATATAATAGCTTTTCTCATGATAACACATAATAGATTATGTAATAATTTATTATTATCATTTTTTGATAATAATATTATATATTTAATTATTAATTTTTATGAATATAATCATTATTTATATACTAATATAATTGATGATTATAATAATTTAATTAAAATTGATAATTTAATTTTATAAACCTAATGCATATTTTATATTTTTTTTAAAATTATTAATATCTTTATAATAATATTTTATATTTTTACATTTTTCATAAATTAACTCATATTTTATATTTTTATCTATTATTTTTTTAAAATTTTTATCCTCTTTTTCTAATAATTCAAAAATTAATTTTCTTGATCTTATTGTATATATTGTATTATAAATCATCATTTTTGTTTCATAAGCATTATATATATTATCATTAATACATAATATTAAATATAAATTAATATAATTACTATAAAATTCAATATATTTATTTATTTTTAATTTATTTCTATAAAATAAATTAAGATTATCATAATTTGATAATTTTAAATTTATAAAATATTTTTTATTCAATTTAAAAATTAATTCTTTATAATTTAAAATAGCATAATTTATTTTCTTTTTAAATGATTTATTTACTATTCTAACACATAATATATTATTTATATCTGGATTATATGTAATTTGTCTAATATAATTAATTAATATTTTTTCATGTATATCAAATAAATCAATATCAAACATTTATTAAGTTAATATTAGAAATTTAATATCATTTTATAATAATTAATTTAAAATATTTTTATTATCAAAAAATAATCTTTTTATTATATAAAATGTATTCTAATACAATATTAAAATTAGATTTAATTATTATTATTATTCAAAAATATTGTGAAAAATACTTGAAACATGATAAAAATATAGATATAAAAAAATCTAAAACAATTAAGTTTGTTTTAGAAAAAATTAATGATATTAAAAAAACTAAGGATTTTAAAACTTTAAAATCCATATTTACAATTGAGAAAAAATATAAAATTAAAGATATTAAAGATTGGTTATCTATATTGTGTGTAAATAAAACTGAATTATTTTCAAAATATTTTAAACTTGAAGTTGAAATTGATTTAACAAAAAGTTATAGAACTTATGTTAATTTACTTTCTAAACTTGAAGTTAACAAAACAAAATGTGATCTTAAAACATCTACTAAAAAAATATCTATTAAAAAAATATCTATATTATTTAATTTGTTATTTTATGATGTTAATATTATAGATGGGGGTGCAAAAATACGAGTAAAAACATTTTACGGAGAAAAACGTTATAAGGAATTATCTGATAAATTAAACCCTTTAATTAAGTTTGTATCAAAAGATGATGTCCGTCCAAAAGCTACTACTTTAAAAAGGTTAGGCCCTCCTATTAGAAAAAAAGAATTTATAAATTTAAAATTATCAACACAAGAAAACGGTATAGATCCTGAACTATTAGCTAAATTAGCCCCTTTATGTAAGTTATTTAAAAACAATAGAAACCGAGATCCAAAAAAAAAAATAAATATGAATTTAAAAGATTTAACTCATCTTTTAATACATTTAAAAAGAACACATAATACAGCAGCTCAATTAAAATGGGATTTTGTATTACGAGCATTTGAAAATATGGCTTTAAGAGAACAATGGTTTTTGTTAAATGAACAAGGTATACAAACTAATCCACAACCTAGATTAATAGCAAGTTCAATTGGATTAACAAATCAAGATACTATAAATATTAAAACATATTCAGATTTATGGTATGCATTTTTTAACACAAAAGATATTGCAGATTTTGTAAAAATTGAAGTTAGAGAAACTTATCTTAACAATTTTGCATCAGTTGATTTTAATAATCTAAAAATGAGAATAAAACATTTTATATTATATATGGATATTAGTGATGGAGTTGTTTATATCCCTGATATGGAATTAAGAATTTACTATGCAATATTACTAAATTTCTGGACAAGAAATGGAGATGAATGGGTAAAAGAAGGTGTAACGTATAAACATTCTGAAGGTAGATTCACAAGAGAAAATATTGATACTTTTATGGCGGAAATGTTTGCGTATATCTATTTAGACCTACTACTAGAAGGACAACATGAAAAAATAAAGGAAGATAAAAAAATGTCAGATATTTTCAAGGGAATTAAACAAATTAAAGATTCTGACGAGACTGGAACATTTATTGGTATGTTAAGTTTATTAACACATTTCTTTTATAAAGAAGTTACTGAAGGTTATGATAGAAGTATAACTGTATATTTTGGAAAAAATTTTGATATTATTCAAAGAATGCTAAATCCTGATCCAGACAGCTATATATTACCACAATCTGCATCTTATGATTTTACAGTAGCAGCTATTGATTTTAATAGATATGATGTAATTGGAATAATGCGTTTATTACCAAGTGATTATCTACGTTATCCATATATAGGAATTCCTATATCATTTATAAGTTCTTTTAAGAGTGAAAGAGAAATATTGTGTATATCTAATAGTCCAAATTTATTAAGGGAAAATGCTGCGGATTATAAAGATTATCTAAATAATAATTCAATTATTATTTTAAAAAATTTAAAAAGCACATTTGAAAATGTATTAATAGATGTTTTTGGCTGTGAACGTGCTACTCAATTAAAACAAAATCATACACAATTAGTTTTATTTAATAAATTACAAATATTAGGTTCAACTTACACATCTGTAAGAAATCAATTATTAAAAAGTATTATACTTGGTGCAAAAACTGAATATATTTTAGCTGAACAAACGGGTAAATTAGAAATAACACAATTAGAGGATAAACACATTGAAATTGATATGAAAGTAAGTAATGAGGGCCAGGGCATTAAATTAAATGATACTGCTGAAATTCAACAACTTGATTCTATGATTCAATCAACTATGTAAGACGAGATTGAAAACGAGCCATAATATAATGAGTTTATATTATTTTCATCTTTATTTACAACTTTATATAATATTTTATATACATTTTTAGATATTAAACCAGTATCTAATATATTATTTAAATCTTTTTTAAATTGTTAATATTTTAAGTTTTTTTAATGAATAATTCATTTAAAATACAAATATTTTTAATTAATTCACTAATGCATTTTAAATTATATTTGAATATTTTTATATTTTTATATTTTTATTCACATGTACATATTTAAAATATTTTTATTATCAAAAAATAATCTTTTTATTATATAAAATGTATTCTAATACAATATTAAAATTAGATTTAATTATTATTATTATTCAAAAA
>JGI20155J14468_10000225_pt1 | contig 47709 bp, 52 predicted proteins | sample COG_05_FD_14468 | JGI IMG/M metagenome (IMG submission 14468) | reverse complement strand
GGGGGGGATATGAGCGGACCATATAAAGGCATAAGAGTTCTAGAGCTAACTTCAACTGTATCTGGACCATATGCAGGGATGATGTTGGCCGATCAGGGAGCGGATGTCATAAAAATTGAACCACCTGGAATAGGTGATCTGGCTAGATTCATGGGAACCATTAAAGATGGAATGGGAGCCATGTTCTCAACTCTGAATAGAAATAAAAAATGCATATGTCTAGATTTCAAGAATGATGAAGACTTAGAAGTTTTCTTCAAATTAGTTTCTACTGCTGACGTTGTAATTGAGAATTATCGACCAGGAATCGTTAAAAAACTTGGCATTGATTACGAATCTTTAAAACAAATAAAACCGGATCTCATTTACTGCTCTATATCAGGCTATGGTCAGTCAGGACCCTATAAAGAAAAGAAGGTTTATGATCCATTAATTCAAGGAACAGTAGGCATTCCAAATGCTCAAAGTAGCAATTCCCCTGAACTAATAAGAACTATAATTTACGATAAGGTTACTGGTATGACTAGCGCGCAAGCAATATCTGCTGCTTTATTTCAAAAGGAAAGAGGTGAAGGAGGTCAATATCTTCCTATTTCAATGCTGGAATCAGCTCTTTATTACAATTGGCCGGACATTATGATGAACTATACATTCGAGGAAGGAGGGTTAAATGTAGGAGAGCTTGCTGACTTGTTTGAAGTATATGAAACAAAAGATGGCGGAGCAGTTTTAATTTTAATTGCCAATGACGAAATCTTTTCTAAATTTTGTAAATTATTTGATTTAGACCTGCATACAAAAGAGAAATTTAATAATCTTGTTTCTCGAATTATCCACAAACAAGAGTTAACAGAGATAATAAATAAAATTACAGTTCAATTTTCTAGTACTGAGCTTGTTAATAAGATGGATCAGGAAGAAATATCAGCATCAATCTGTAATGAGCTCAGTGCTGTTCATCAAGATCCTCAGATAATTCAACAAGATTCCATTAAGTTGATAGATCATCCTGAATTGGGAAAAATGAGAATGCCTAAACCGCCTGCCACCCTCAAAGGTCAGAGCGATTTCCCTAGATCTTTAGCGCCTATTTTAGGACACGACAATAAAGAAGTGCTGAATTCTATGGGTATAGATGATGATATAATTGGCCGTATGGAAGAGCGAGAAAAGCAAAATAGGGAATTAATCGCTAGCTTAACCCAAACTACTCAGGAATAAATATGATTAAAAAACTTTTCTATTTAACCTTGACTATTGTAATAGCCACTTGCCTAGTTATTTTTCAAGAAACCATGAGTAATATGACATGGTTGCTTTCAGTTGATATGCCAGTCACTTTTACTATCTTTTTTGGATCGTATTTTGGTAATTTAGTGTTGATGAATGGAGGTGGTGCGGTGCCTTTGGTCGCTTTAATAGCGATCGGTATGTCGGCTGCCTTCTTGATAGCAAAAATTTTATTGATCTGGGTTAATCTATCCAAGCCTTTAGCATACGGATTAGCAGGTGCCGCTGCACTTTTGGCTATAGTCTTATTGATGCCATTAGCATTTTACAATCTAGATATTCTAGCGGGTGGACGATCAATTTTAGGTAAAATTATACTAACGCTTTATGGGTTTTTAAGTGGGTATTTCTTTGGCACATTTTTAGAAAAAAGAGGACACAATGATCAAACAAATTAAGATTTTTTTTATAGCAATCCTTGCAATAACGCATTTAAGTGCAGAAGAAGTAAATTATCGTTATGAGAACATAGCGGAAAATTTAAGTCATCCATGGGCAATAGCGGTTATAGATAATAATAATATTCTATTTACTGAACTTTCAGGCTCATTAAGAATTATAGAAGAAGGTGTCTTAAATCCACAACCAATTGCAGGTGTTCCTGAAGTGCTATTTGCAGGCCAAGGCGGTTTATCAGGACTAATACTTGATCCTAACTTCGCTTCTAATAGCACTCTTTACATATCCTTTTCTTCACCGGATAAAGGCAAGAAAACAAATACTCTAGAAGTGTTAAGCGCTAAACTTGTCTCTGGGAGTCTTGTGGATGTAAAAACTATATTCAAGGCTTTTCCATCAAGAAAAACAGCTGCTCATTATGGAGCTAGAATGGCTTTTTTAGATGACGGTACTTTATTAATTACGTCTGGAGATGGTTTCAATTACAGGGAGGAGGCGCAATACTTAGACAACCACTTTGGAAAAATAATCAGAATAAATACTGACGGCAGTATTCCAGAAGATAATCCTTTTTTAGGTGACAAGAATGCAAAGCCCGAGATTTGGTCATATGGACATAGAAACCTACAGGGAATTACAGTTGTTAATGGAGTCGTTTATGAGAATGAGCATGGCCCTATGGGAGGAGATGAACTGAATATTGTTCTCCCTTCAAAGAACTATGGCTGGCCAGCAATCACCTATGGAAAAGATTATAGCGGTGCAACTATTTCACCTTTTACTGAAAAGGAAGGCATGGAACAACCCATTAAATATTGGGTGCCATCTATAGCACCTTCAGGTATGGCTTTTTATGAGGGAACTCTTTTTCCAAGTTGGAATAATAGTCTCTTTGTTTCGGCTTTAGTGCCAGGCGATGTAAGAAGACTAGAGCTTTCTGATGCCAAAATAATTAATGAAGAAATTCTATTTTCTGATCTGGGTCGAATAAGAGACGTTGCAACTTCACCAGATGGCAGTCTTATTTTGGCAACTGATGGACCAAATGGAAAATTAGTTAGAGTAATAAATAAATAATTTTAGGAGAAAAATTATGTGGGCAAGAGTTATATCCGGAATCATAGGTGTTTTTATGATGTTTAGTGCTTTTAACTGGCTTTTAGATCCGTCAGGTGCTGCAGCCGGTCTTTCTATGTCGTTGCTTGAAGGGAAGGGTGGCAATACTCAAATTGCTGATTTTACCTCTTTTTTCTTTACAGCAGGTTTAATGGCAATCATCGGTGCTTATCGGAATGAATACATTTGGTTATATGCAACAATCTCTCTTCTAGGTTCAGCTGCTATTTTCAGAATTTCTGCAGGATTGTTTCATGGAACAGAATTTTTAACTGACGCTATCTTTTTTGAGATCGTATCTTCAATATTGCTTTTAGCGAGCGTTTATAAGATCAAATCAAATAACTAATTTTAATTCTATGCCTGAACAAAAAAGGTATTCCATACTTCTTGGTGTTACTTCTATTCTGAAAGTAAAAGATTATGTTTATGGGACTCAAGTAACAGATGCTTGGAGTATAGGTGGGGTGGAAGCAGGCAAATGAGTTGGATTACCAAAGTATTATCGATAGTGATTTTTTTAGTGTGTGTGATAAAGTCACGCTAAATTTAAATAGGAATAATTATGAAATTTAAAGGGACTGAATCTTATATCTCAACAGAGGACCTAAGTATGGCGGTAAATGCGGCCATAGAATTAGAAAAACCACTTCTTATAAAAGGTGAACCTGGAACAGGTAAAACCATGTTAGCTGAGCAGGTTGCCGAATCTCTTAATATGCCTCTAATTGAGTGGCACATCAAATCTACTACAAAAGCACGACAAGGGCTTTATGAATATGATGCTGTTACTAGGTTAAGGGATTCTCAATTAGGAGATGAAAGGGTAAAAGATATTGCAAACTATATCCAAAAAGGAAAAATGTGGGAAGCTTTCACTTCAGATGAAAGAGCAGTGCTACTGGTTGATGAAATAGATAAAGCTGATATTGAATTTCCTAATGATTTATTACAAGAAATTGACCGAATGGAATTCTACGTATACGAAACTAAACAGACAATCAAGGCGATTAAAAGACCATTAGTTATCATTACCAGTAATAATGAGAAGGAGCTGCCTGACGCTTTTTTAAGAAGATGTTTTTTTCATTACATTAACTTTCCTGATAGAGCTACTATGGAAGAAATCGTTAAAGTTCACCATCCTAAGGTTAAGAAAAAATTAGTCAAAGAAGCTCTAGAAATTTTCTTCGATATCAGGAAAGTACCTGGAATGAAGAAAAAACCATCTACATCAGAGCTGATTGATTGGTTGAAGCTGTTAATGGCAGACGATATTCCTGATGAAATTTTTAAGAATAGAGATCCTTCAAAAGCTATACCGCCACTTTATGGAGCTTTAGTAAAAAATGAACAGGACGTACATTTGCTTGAGAGACTTGCTTTTATGGCAAGAAGAGAAGGGAACTAGAATTAATAAATGTTTATATCCCTTTTTAATACATTAAGAGCTACAGGAGTTCCATGTTCTTTAAGGGAACTTTTGGATCTAATTGCTGCAGTTGATAAAAAACTTGCCTTCGCCAATATGGAAGAATTCTATTTTCTGAGTAGGGCAATTTTAGTCAAAGACGAAAAGCACTATGATAAGTTCGATAGAGCCTTTGACATTTATTTTAAAGGCATAGAGAGTCTTGATGATATTCTTGAAATGCTCATACCTGATGAATGGCTAAAGGCTGAGTTCGAAAAACATCTTACAGAGGAAGAGTTAAAAGAAATCCAGACTCTCGGAGGTCTAGAAAAGTTACTAGAAGCATTTAAGAAAAAATTAGAAGAGCAAGAAGAAAGGCATGAAGGTGGCAGCAAGCAAATAGGGACTGGTGGAACTTCTCCTTTTGGGAACTCTGGAGATAATCCAGAAGGTATTCGGGTTGGAGGAGAAGGTGGAAAAGGTAAAGCGGCTAAGATTTGGGAAGCTAGAGATTTTAAAAATTTAGATGATGATGTTGAATTAGGCACTAGGAATATGAAGGTTGCTTTAAGACGGTTAAGAAAGCTTATCAGGGACAGTGCTAACGAAGAGTTTGATTTAGATGGCACAATAACTTCTACGGCAAAAAAAGCAGGGATGTTGGATGTCAAATTCCGTCCTGAAAAAAGAAACGCTGTTAACGTGATAGTTCTATTTGATGTCGGTGGATCAATGGACCCACATATCAAGATTTGTGAAGAGTTATTTTCTGCAGCAAAAACAGAGTTCAAAAACTTGGAGTACTTTTATTTCCATAACTTTATCTATGAAACAGTCTGGAAGGATAATAGGCGTAGGCAAAATGAAAGAGTCTATACCGAAGATATAATCCATAAATATTCTGGTGATTACAAAATAATTTTTGTGGGTGATGCAACAATGGCTCCATATGAAATCACCAATCCAGGAGGAAGTATCGAGCATTGGAATGAAGAAGCAGGTGCTCTCTGGATGAAACGAATGGTAGGGCTCTATGACAAACTTGTCTGGTTAAACCCTGTCCCTGAAGAACACTGGGAATACAGTGCCTCAGTAGAACTTACTAGAAGTCTTGTTGAAGATAATATGTTTCCTTTAACCATACGTGGTTTAGAAGAAAGCATGGCTTTCCTTAGTAAGTAATTCATGAAAGCACTTTCAATAACTAACCTTAAAAAGGAATATGCGGGTGGACTACAAGCTTTAAAAGGTATTGATTTAGAGGTTGAAGAGGGTGATTTCTTTGCATTGCTTGGTCCAAATGGAGCAGGAAAATCTACTACTATCGGCGTAATCAGCTCTCTTGTTACCAAGACTTCAGGTCAAGTTAAAATCTTAGATATCGACATTGATGAAAATCACTCTCTTGCAAAAAAGAAATTAGGTGTGGTGGGCCAAGAGGTTAATTTCAATCAATTTGAAAAAGTTGGTGATATTGTTAGAAATCAAGCCGGTTATTATGGATTAAGCTTTAAAGAATCTCGAGAGAATGCCAAATACTACATGAAGAAACTTGATATCTGGGACAAGAGAAATGAACAAGCCAGAAAGCTCTCAGGTGGAATGAAAAGAAGAGTAATGGTCGCAAAGGCCTTGGTTAACAACCCTGATTTACTCATTTTAGATGAGCCTACTGCAGGAGTAGATATTGAATTAAGAAGATCTTTATGGGATTTCCTAACGGAGATTAATAATAAGGGTACAACTATTATTCTTACAACACATTACTTGGAAGAAGCTGAAAGACTATGCAGAAATATAGCAATTATAGATGCAGGAGAAATAGTCGAAAATACTAGTATGCAAGAATTACTAACTCGCTTAGAAGTTGAGACTTTTATTTTCGATCTTGGTAAGCCATTAACTGTTTTACCGGAAATTAATAATTTTGAAATGTTTCTTGAAAATCCAACTAGGTTAAAAGTTACATTAAAAAAAGATCAAGATTTAAATTCTGTATTTAAAGTCTTTTCCGATCTAGGACTAGAGATTTCTAGCATGAGGAACGAAACAGGTAGGCTCGAAGAGTTATTTCTTGGACTTGTTGAATCTACCCTTAAGGATACCGAGGCATGACTCCTATTGAGCAATATAGAGCTCTGCTGACTATCCTTTATAAAGAGATACATAGGTTCATGAGGATATGGACTCAAACTCTAATCCCTCCAGCAATAATGATCATGCTCTATTTTGTTATCTTCGGCACATTGATAGGCAAAAGAATTGGAGAAATGGGTGGATTTGATTACATGCAATTTATGATCCCCGGTTTGATAATGATGTCAGTGATAAGTAATTCTTATTCGAACGTCGTCTCTTCATTCTTTGGTCAAAAATTTGCTCGTAGCATCGAGGAGTTACTAATAACCCCCTTACCGCACTATTTAATATTACTTGGATGGGTCTTAGGTGGAGTTGCGAGAGGATTGCTTGTAGGGGCAATAGTTACTTTTGTTTCCTTATGGTTTTATGATCTTTCAGTGGATAATTGGCCATTAAGTATATTGGTGGTTGTATCAACTTCGATTCTATTTTCATTAGGCGGTTTTTTAAATGCTTTATTTGCTGAATCCTTTGATGATATATCCATTGTCCCCACGTTCATTATGCAGCCTCTGATATATCTTGGGGGAGTGTTTTATTCCATCCAGCTTTTACCTGCTATCTGGCAAACTGTATCCTTGGCAAATCCTATACTTTATATGATTAATGCATTTAGATTTGCTATTTTGGGTGCATCAGATTTGGATGCTCTCGGATTCTCAATTAACTTTGCTCTATTCATGATCTTTGGTTTTATTTTATTATTAGCATCAACTTGTCTTTGGTTTCTTCATAAAGGAAAAGGCATAAGATCCTAAGTATGAAGGATATTCATCTAGGAAAAGACAGTGCGATACCCAACAGACATGATCCCTCTGTTTTGTCAGCATTGAGTAGATTGGATTCTAGAAAAAAATCAGGTCTAGAGGATTATTCAACAATTCTAAACGGAAGAGATTTTTGGACTTCGTATGAAGTTTCTTGGCTTAACAAAAGCGGTATTCCTCAAAATAAGATTCTTAATATTTCATATAGCAGTGAATCTAAATTTTTTGTAGAGTCAAAGTCTTTAAAGCTTTATCTTTACTCTTTAAATAATGAAAAATTTGATTGTGTAAAGACAATTGAAGACTTGATTAAGAGAGATTTAGAGGAAGCCTTACAAACAGAAGTTGAAGTTGAACTTGTCCAAAATCCTAGAGATATTGAAGGTGAATGGTCTTCTTTGGATCAATTAGAAATTGATCGTATAGATTCTCATCCAAACTCATTAGTAATTGAACCTGATGAGCAAGAAAAAATAGTTGAAAATATATCATGTAGTCTTTTTAGAAGCCTATGTCCGGTCACTGCGCAACCTGACTGGGCTACTATTTATATTTCCTATGAAGGTAATGGCATTAATCATAAAACCTTATTGAGATATCTGCTGTCGTATAGAAATCATCAAGGATTTCATGAAGAATGTGTTGAAAGAATCTTTATTGATATCACCAAAAGATGCAGGTTAGATAAACTTTCAGTGAGGGCAAATTTTTTGAGGCGGGGTGGCATAGAAATTAATCCTGTTAGAACAACTCCCGGATATCCAATTCATATCTCTAGAGAGATAAGACAATAAAATAAAATGCAAATGTAGTCGGGTGGCTTTGTATTTGGGTAATTAAGTGCGTAAAAATATGATAAATAGTTCAGAAGAAAGAATAAATGAATTGGAGTCTAAGGTTTTATTTCAAGAAGATACAATTGAGAGATTAAGCGGAGAACTAAGAAAGCAACAAATAGAAATATTAGAGCTTAAGGAAAAGTTAGATTTGGTAATTCAATCTTTAGATAGTCAAGATAATGGCGAAAGCAAAGACGAAAGGCCTCCTCATTATTGAGTTATTGCATCGATATATCCAAGATAAATTAAAAACCCATTATAATGCTCGCAGTTAAGATGGAGAGATGGCAGAGTGGTCGAATGCGCACGCTTGGAAAGCGTGTAAGGTGTCAAAGCCTTCGAGGGTTCGAATCCCTCTCTCTCCGCCATTTATAAGAAAGTTATGAATACAAATATAGATTTAGGCTGGGAAGAATGGGTGAATTTACCCTCCATTAATCTTCCCTATATCAAAGCCAAGGTTGATACGGGAGCACAAACCTCTGTATTGCACGCTAAGCACATTGAAGTTTTTAAGGTACAGAAAAAGAAGTTTGTTAGATTTGAAATTTCTCCTTTACCAGAAAGGCCTAGGTTTACAGTATCTTGTTCGGCCCCCTTAATTGGTAGAAGGAAGGTAACTAGCTCCAACGGTGAATCTGAAAAAAGATACTTTATTAAAACCGATATTGAGATTTCGGGTCATACATGGCAGATCGAAATTTCTTTGACGGATAGAATGTCTATGCAATATAGGATGTTGCTAGGTAGAAGCTCAATTGGTCCAGACATGACTGTCTATGCAACAGAAAGTTTTCTTAACGGACAGCCTCAATCAAAAAATCCTTATGCAACCAGAAAAAAAAGAACTTTAAAATCCAGAAGAGCTCTTAGAATTGCTCTTCTCACAAGAGAGCCTAATAACTATACTTCAAAGAGAATTATGATTGCCGGCCAACAACGTGGCCATCAAGTAGAACCTATTAATCCAACACGATGTTACTTGGATGTAGATACAGCAAATCCAGAAATTTTCTATGACTCTAGTCCATTACCTAAATATGACATTGTTATACCTAGAATTGGTGCTTCTATTACATCTTATGGTTTGGCAGTTACAAGACAATTTAAATTAACAGGAGCATTGCCGCTTAATGATCCGCAGGCTATAGCTAACTCAAGAGATAAGTTACAAGCTCATCAGCAACTCGCATCTGCAAATATCAACATGCCGATAACGGGTTTTGCATCATCTCCAAAAGATACAAATGGAGTTATCAATACAGTCGGAACCATGCCTTTAGTTATTAAGCTTTTAGAATCTTCTCAGGGCAAAGGGGTTATTTTAGCTGAAACAAAAAAAGCAGCAGAAACTGTCATAAATGCTTTTAGAGGACTACAAGCTAATTTCTTGGTTCAAGAATATATAGCAGAGTCAAAAGGAGAAGACTTAAGATGCTTGGTTATCGACGGAAAGGTAATCGGATCTATTCTAAGATCAAATAAAGAAAATGATTTTAGATCTAATCTTCATCAAGGAGGTGTTGCTCATAGTACCTCTATTACTGCAAAAGAAAGAGGTATTGCGATTAGAGCGGCTAAAGCCATTGGATTATCTGTTGCAGGAGTTGATATACTTAGAAGTAACAGAGGACCTCTAGTTTTAGAGGTCAATAGTTCGCCGGGCATACAAGGAATAGAAAAAACACTAGAAATGGATATAGCTGGTCAAATAATTTCATTTTGTGAAAAAAAATTAGGGATAATTTCTAACTAAGGAGAATAATATGAATAATCTTAAAAATAAAACATTGTTTGTTTCAGGGGCCAGTCGAGGCATTGGACTCGCAATAGCCAAGAGGGCTGCAAAAGACGGTGCTAATGTAATATTGGCTGCAAAAACTGCTGAACCTCATCCTAAACTTCCAGGCACTATTTATACCGCCGCTGAAGAAATAGAGGAGGTAGGAGGCAAGGCTTTACCTGTAGTTTGCGATATACGAGATGAAGAAAATGTTAGAAATGCAGTTAATAAGGGCTTAGATCACTTCGGAGCAATTGATATCTGTATTAATAATGCTTCAGCAATTCAATTAACCGGAACCCTTCAAACTGATATGAAAAGGTATGATTTGATGAATCAAATAAATGCCAGAGGAACATTCTTGGTGAGCAAGGTTTGTTTGCCTCATTTAATTAAGTCTGATAATCCACATATCTTAAATTTATCTCCTCCTTTAGATATGGATCCGAAATGGTTCGGTCCACATGTTGCTTATACTATGGCAAAGTTTGGAATGAGTCTCTGTGTGCTGGGAATGGCAGAAGAATTTAAAGATGAAGGCGTGGCTGTGAATGCTCTATGGCCAAGAACTGCTGTGGCTACTGCCGCTATAAAAAATGCGCTGGGCGGAGATAGCATAATGAATATTTCTAGATCCCCTGAAATAATGGCCGATGCTGCACATGTAATCCTTACTAAAAATTCTAGAGAATTTACAGGTAATTTTTGTATCGATGACAATCTCCTAGCTGATAACGGAGTGACTGATTTTTCTCAATATGCTGAAGTTCCATTTGCTGAATTAGCTCCAGACTTTTTTGTACCAGATTATGTTGAAGCTCCTGAAGCTGCAAAAAATAGTTAATGTATAAAATTGGTATTTTTTTTTCTTCGCTTGCACTCTCTTTCTTGTTAGTACCAGAAGAAAAAAATATTGCAGATTGCACTCTTATCTCAGAGGATGATTCTAGATTGATTTGTTTTGATAGCTTTTTTAAAGAAGACACTTCAATGATTCTGGTTAACAAAGAAGATATAGCAATCTACGAAGAAAAAAATTCTTTAGAACCTGAACAAATTAATACAGAGAAAACTAAAATCATATTAAAAACAGAAAGAACTGTTATTGATCAAAATTTAATTTTAAATGGTATTAGGTTATCTGCAGGGGACTTCATCTTTGAATTAAATGATAAATCATCGTGGAGAAGTATTGAGAACCTTAGAAAAAAAGACATCCCCAATCTGGGCGATGGAGTAGAACTAAAACCAGGAATTCTAGGATCTATGTTTTTGAAGATAAAAGGCAAGAAAAACAAAATAAGAGTTAAGAAAATAAGAAATTAATGAAAAAAATATTAGAAACAAGAGTCTTTCAGTCTGAAGCTAGTTCTGTTTGGGAAATAATCAGTGATATTTCAAGAAGTGATTGGGTTCCAGGCGTAGAAAGTATCAAGCTTGATGGAAATAAGAGAATATTCAAAATGACAGGCTTAGGCAACTTAGTAGAGGAGATAATCGATTGCGATGATTCAAAAATGAAACTCACGTATTCTGCTATAGAAACTATGGCGCCCATTGCCCATCATTTAGCAATTATTCAACTCTATGAAGATGGCAATAACACTATATTTAAATGGAGTACTGAAATAGATCCACCAAATTTTGCAGATGCCATCCACCAAGGCATGGTTGCTTCTCTAGATCAGCTTGAACAAATTCTTGTAAAAACTTAAAAATAATAGTTTTTCTTCCCATTTTTTACTGTTAAGGTAAATGAATTCATAAATTACTGGGGAGGGTTTATGTTAGTACTAAGCAGAAAAGCAGAAGAATCAATGTTTATCGGCGATGATATCAAGATAACAGTGCTTGATATTAGGGGAGGTCAGGTAAGGATAGGTATCACAGCCCCTCAAGAAGTTAAAATCCATAGGGAAGAAATCTACGATCGTATTGCTAACGAAGAATAATTAGCTTCTTTCCGAAGTTCGGTAATTAAGAGTTATAATCCTCTATGATGGGGCTGTAGCTCATTTGGATAGAGTGTCTGGCTACGAACTAGAAGGTAGCAGGTTCGAATCCTGCCAGCCCCGCCACAAAATTAAGAAAACGTTTTTTATATTAAATAAAGGATTAGCGAATGAATGCAATAGAAAAATGGCATGAAATAATGAAAGGGGATTCTTCAGAGGCCCCAAATAAATTAGATGACTTGCTCCATGATGATGTGGTCTTCTATTCTCCAGTTGTATATACGCCACAGAAAGGTAAAGAGATAACAAAGCTATATTTGTCTGCAGCATCGGGTGTATTTAGTAGTGAAAAAAAAGGTAAAGAAGAAAAAAAAGAGTCTAAATTTAAATACATCAAAGAAGTAGTGCATGGAAATCATGCCTGTTTAGAATTTGAGACAGAAATGAACGGTGTTTATGTGAATGGAATAGACTTAATTACCTGGGACGAGAACGATAAAATAATAGAATTTAAGGTTCTTGTTAGACCTTTACAGGCAGTTAATACGCTTCATGAGCAGATGGGGCGGATGTTAGATAAGCTCAAATAATAAATAATGAGCAAAACGCTTATTGCTTATACAGTTCATCTGTTCACTGTATCTGGTGTCTTCTTCAGTTTTCTAGCCCTAAACGCAGCCGTGAATGGCAATATTACATTTGTTTTTATATTCCTGGCATTAGCCTTATTTGTGGATGGGATCGATGGGACTTTAGCAAGATGGGCTGATGTAAAGTTACACACCCCTATAATAAATGGAGAGGTTCTCGATAACATCATAGACTTCTTGAACTATGTATTTGTACCTGCTTTTGTCTTATATACCCTAGACTTTATTAGTGATGATTTTAAATTAATTTCAATTTTTATTATCCTTTCTTCTTCTTGTTATACATTTGCTAATAATGATCTGAAAACAAAAGATTATTACTTTTCAGGGTTTCCAGCTTTATGGAACATAGTTTTATTTTATTTCTATCTCATCCAAACGAGCCAAACAGTCAACTTAGTAGTAATCATATTGTTAACAATCGCAACATTCATTCCTTTTAAATTTACTCACCCTATGAGGGTAGTAGATAATAGAAAATTAACAATTTTCTTTTTGCTAGTTTGGATGATTACATCTTCAATGATGCTCTATCAAAGGCATTACGGTCTTTATGCTTTAGACTTAAATTATTACATTTGGATGATTTCTAATTTGTATTTCATGTATACAACTCTGAAAAGAACATATGTCAAGAAAGATTAACTTATGTCAGGCATGTAATGGCAAAACACATTACTAAATAATTTACCTTCTAGTGGAACTGGTCTGCCATGCATTAGTGTAGCGCTCTCGTAGAAAATCACCTCTCCAGGTTCTAGGTATATTTTATGCACTTTACCATCGTGATCTTCTATTTCTAAAGGCCATTGACTGATTAAGTCCTGTTCTATGTTGATTATAGTTCCGATTATATGTGTTTCTTTTCTGTCCTTATGCGGTACAAGAATCGCTCCATTTTGGTATATCCTAATGCCATAGACATAAGTAGGCAGAAGTTTTGTAGAAGACCATTGCTCTAGGTCTTTGAGAAGGGAAGTATGTATTTCATCTTTTAACTGATCTGGTAGATCGATAGTTCTACTTGGAGTACTTTTCTTGTCAACATTAGTAACAAAATCTCCTGCAACTACCTCTGTTTTTTTTGAATTCTGATTGGCGTGATAAAAATCTGTAATTTTTTTAAAAACCCCTTTATCGATCGTAGTCTTTATGAAACCCTTTTGTGTATATTTTGGAATAGATTTAAATGATTTCTGAAACTTTATAACATTGGATTGAATTCTTTTTTCTTTAGGACTTTCTTCGTTTAATTTTATTTTTTTTTGTTGTCCAGGAGAATAATTCAAAGCTTTTTCAATATCATTTTCATTAAAACCTTGCTTAAATAATATTGAGTAGATGTCATCCAAATCACATCCTCTTGAAATATTTTCAAGAATCCAGTCTGACCATTCTTTAGAGAAAACACGTTGATTCATTTTGATTTAATTTTCATTCTTTCGTACAAGATATCAGAGAATAAAAAACTTGGTAAGTTTTAATCAAAATTAGATGATTGCTCAGTCTTAAATGGATCCATTAATCTTTCCTTAAGAACCTAATCTAATTTTTTGTGTTTTTATGTATAATGCTAGCCCAATAAGCGGGTATCGTATAATGGCTTATTACCTCAGCCTTCCAAGCTGATGATGTCGGTTCGATTCCGACTACCCGCTCCAGTTTTTTAAGGTGTTTCTATGTTCGATATCAATTTATTCAACCTTGCTCAATTTGCTGACCAAGGACTTTCTTTATGGGGTACTCTTTTATTAACTAGCCTAAGTGCTAAAACAAGGATGTATGGATTTTTGGTATTTATCTTAGTCAATATCCCTGGAATATATTTATTAATTGTTACAGAGTTGTGGTGGATATTAGCCGTAACACCTTTATGGCTGATTCTTAATTTTAGGGGTCTATTAAATAATTATAAAGAGAGTAGGGAATAAGCAAGTTACATAATTTGCTTCCACAGTTCAATTTCTTCAATTCTGAGATAACTGTTTATCTCTTTAACTTTTCCCATGGTCTCATGTTCTTGTGGACTGTAATGATGTCCAGGATAAAGAATAGTTTCATCAGGTAAAGCTGAGAGCTTTCTAAGGCTATGAAACATATCTTCGGAATTTGAACCTGGTAAATCTACTCTTCCACACCCTTGCACAAATAAAGTATCTCCTGAAACTAAATTATCATTGACTTTAAAACACTGAGAGCCAGGCGTATGACCAGGTGTGTGCAAGAACTCTATATCATTTCCACCGATTTGAAGATGGTCTCCAGAATCTACAATATTCATATCTATATCAGATATACCCGTAACTTTTTTCATTCCCTCAGCTTCATGTTTATTTACGAATATTTTTACAGGTTCTTTCTCTAATATCTCAGCAACTCCCTCTATGGATTGTCCGCCCATTCCACCACCTACATGGTCAGGGTGATAGTGTGTTACTAGCACTGAAGAAAGTTTTAAATCTCTTTTATTGATATGATCTAAAAGACCATCTATATCCCAAGCCGGATCAATTAACGCTACTTCTCTGGTACTTTTTGAACCAATTAGGTAAACAAAATTTTCCATTGGGCCTACTAATATTTGTTCAATATATAAATCATCATTACTCATAAATTTATCCTTGTTTAAATGTATTTTCTAAAATTGACTTGTCTGCTTTGTATTTGATGCCAGCTAAGTAATAGCAGGGTATTGATACTATGCTAATTACTGAAAATATGACCAGCATAATAGTATAAGGCTCAGCTGAACCCGAAGACCTTAATAAATCAGCACAGAACCCTCCGCCCAGTGAGCCTATTGTTAGACCAATTAAGTTAAGAGTTAGTATATAGAATGACACAACAGTCGCTTTGATATTATCCGGAACTAATTCTTGGACAGTAGAGAAGGTTGGTCCAAAAAAACACCCTAGTTGAAAGTATCCTATGACTATTCCTATCCAAAAGACCAACGAACCAGGTTCAACAAATCTATAGTAGATGCCTATTGGTAGAGTTAACAAGGCTAACCAAAACAAAAACATGGGCCTACCTTGACTGGTATTTTCTTGCCACCAATCACTAAGTATTCCTCCTATCAAATTGCCCGCAAGACCAGCAAATACTCCTATCCATCCTACTAACTGTGCAATTTCTGATCTTTCAAATCCTCTTTCTTGGACTAACCATAATTGTTCGAAGCCTGATGCACCTAAAACGATATGGTAGAACACACCAGCTAAAATGGTAAATCTTAGAGCTGAAGATGTTTTTAGAGCCAGAATAAGCGTGTTAATTATCTCTATTGTGCTTTCTTTTGAGACTGTTTTCTTTTTTTGCCCATCTGTATCACTTTTTCTTTTCCTGTCCTTAAAGAGCAGGGTACATAGCCCTAAGACTAACCCAATTGCCCCTAATAAATAGAAACAGTTTCTCCATCCTAAAGATTCTCCAAGATAACCGGCTATCAATAAACTAACCCCCACACCAATAGGGACACCCATATAGTAAAAACCCGCAGCAAAACCCATTCTTTTGGCTGGAAAAGAATCCGATAAGAGGGACATTGATGTGGGAGTCAATATTGATTCACCCACTCCTATAAACATTCTCGGTAATGCCATAGTTACAAAGCCTTTAGCAGCTCCTGTTAGAGCAGTAAATACACTCCATATGACGACACCAAACGCAATGAGCTTGGGTCTGTTGACCATATCAGCGAGTACACCCATGAAAAGACCCGCTACTGAATAAAATATGATGAAGGGAACTGTAGTTAGAAAGCCATATTGAGTATCAGTTAATCCTAAATCTGGAACAATAAAATTAGAAAAACTAGCAATAAGCTGTCTGTCTACAAAATTAAGTAAATTGAGAAGTGTAAGGAAAAATAACAGTCTATATGCGTTCAATAAAATCCCCTTTTAAAAGAATCATAATATAGCAATAGTAGATTAATATTAATTGAAATGTATTCTAATTTACTGTTATAGTTAAGTAACACACCACAAAATAAAATTGAAAAATACAAGACATTGGTCAGACTCAGAATTGAGATCCTTGGCAGCAGGGGAGTTCTCACATTATGCATCCACTGGTCAGCATTATTACATTGATAAAGATTGGTATATTTGGTTTTTAGGAAATGCTACTCGCTATTCTATGTTCCAAACTTTCTTATGGAAGTTCGGTGATGAGACAATGGTGAGTTATACGGATTTAACTCAGACAGAAAAGATTGGATCTCAAAGACTGAAAATAGATTCTATTAAAGCCACAATTAGAGAAGGGTTAAAATTAGGTTATATTGAAGCTTATAAATCTGAAAATGATAAACGAGTAACTATGTACTCTTTTAATGAATCAATACTTCAAGAAGTTGGCGATTATTGCTTTATGATGAGACGAAATCGAATGCTTGAATCTGCTAGCTTTATAAGTGCTCGATCTACCGAAGACATCAATAAGGAATTAACCAGTGCCAGTATGAAAAAGGAGTGGCTTGATTCAATTAATAAATTTATTACATTATTCGCAAGATCAGCAAAGGCTTTTTTCGGAGAAGACCAATTACCTAATGTTGACACTAAAGATAAAATAAAAAAAGGTTAGTTTTATAGTCGTAACTTTTAGTTTCTATATTGATTGCAGAATTTCTCTGTTAGTTTATCTTTATTTTCATCATGGATGACTGTCCTACAAGGAAGTAGGTTGAAAGTGAGCTTGGTAAGATTTCACCCATCCCTTCCCAGGATATGAATCTAAAAAATCTAAGCTCACATTTCTTCTGTTTTATAGGTTCTCGTTAAACATTGCCGTTCTTCCGCCATCTACAACAATATCCTGGCAACTTACAAAGCTTCCGGCGTCACTTGCGAGATAAAGAGCTGCTTCCGCAATATCAGATGCTAAACCCGATCTCTTAAGAGGTACTGCACTTGCTAAATTATTTTGTAATTTTTCTAATTTTCTATCATTTTCTTCTTTAGTTAATGTATTGGAAACTCCGGATCCACCCCAGAAGATTGGAGTAGCTATAGCACCTGGAGAGATTGCATTCACTCTAATATTATCTTGGCCAAGCTCTACGCCCGACATTTTTGTAAAGTGAGTTACGCCTGCTTTTAAAGCTGAATAAAGAGGATCACCTTGTCTGTATCTTATCCCTGCAATACTAGAGTTATTGATGATACATCCTCCTCCATTCTTCCTCATGGGCTCTATTGCATAACGAGTACCTAGTATTACACTTGCCAGTAGAAGATGAACTCCATAATCAATATCTTTTTGGGTAATTTTCTCTAGACCGGCACCTACAGGACCTCCAGCATTATTAAAGAGAATGTCAAGTTTACCTAATGAGTCTGTTGTAAAGTTGATAGCCTTTTCTATATCTTCTTCTTTAGTTATATCCGACATAATATATGAAGCATTTTCTCCTAATTCTGTTGCAAGATTTGCTCCTTTCTCTTCAGATCTTCCTGATATGACTACTCTTGCACCTTCTTTGATAAATAATCTTGCTGTTTCCGCTCCTATGCCACTTGTTCCACCGGTTATTAAGGCTACTTTATCTTTTAATCTATCCATTTCAATTATCTCCTTTCATGCATTCATAAGTCTTGTTAATGAGCTCTAGGGACCTCCCATCAGCTGCAAAGTTATTTTTCATATTGTTCATTACGTAAGAAATTCCTATATTATTTACTGGATCTCCGAAACCACAAGATCCGCCCCAGCCAGAATGGCCAAATGCAGATTCTGTGGGCCCGTATATCACCTTATGCATATTCATAATAAATCCAGAACCCCATCTAGTTACTACATCCAACACTAAGTCTCTATTAGTGATTCTTTCTGCGGTCATGGTTGCTATAGTTGAATCATTCAGAATCTTTAAAGATATATCGTCTGTAACCACAAGACTATAGAGTTTTGCTATTGCTGAAGCACAGCCTTGACCGTTCGCAGAAGGTATTTCTGCTGCCCTCCATTCTCTACTATTTTGATGCTTTAATAGATTAGGACCACTGCCTGAAGCCATTTGTGCTTTATTTAGTTTTGTACTTACTTGATTATTTTCCTTAGGGAAAGGGATCATTTCAGCAACTCTATCTTCTTCAGATTCTGGCAGACCTATATGAAAGTCTATCTCATTAGGATCTCCAATCTCTTCTCTAAAATATTCACCTAAAGTCTTACCGGTTACTCTGATTATAAGTTCAGATGTTAACCAGCCATATGTCATAGAATGATATCCAGATGCTGTTCCTGGTTCCCATATAGGCTTCATATTGGCCAATTCATTTGCCATAGTGCTTTGAGAATAATAATCTTCTGCATTATTTGTCTTTGAGCCACATATTCCTGCTTGGTGAGATAGGAGCATGCCTACCGTAATATCTTCCTTACCATTACACCCAAACTCAGGCCAATACTTAGAGACTTTCTCTTCATAATCTATAAGACCTTTTTCAAATGCGTAAGCTATCGTAATTGCTGCTATTCCTTTGGTTGTAGACCAGACCGTAGCGAGAGTATCTCTATTCCATATCTCTGTTTCATCTAGATTTTTAAATCCTCCCCAGATATCTATTAGCGGCAGACCATCTTTATATACCGAAAAGGAAGATCCAACTTCTCTATCTGATTCATGTAAGGATTTAAATAACTCCTTCACCTCTAAAAAATTATCTTCGCAAGTTCCCTTTATTTCCATTTTTATCCTTATTTTATAATTTAAAATTCAATTTAATCAGTAACTTATGTAATATTAGTAAAGATTAATATCATTTACTAATTGCTGCTCTTTTAAATCTGAAGTTATGATAATCATAAATCCAAATTTATTTAATTCAATCTGATTTTTGTTCAACTCTGCATTGAACGACAAGTCTTTAAGAGGTTTGATTTCAGATTTTGTATTAATAATATGTTTTTTGTCATTCAGATTAAAAACACACAAAGCTTGGGATGATTTATATTCTCTAAGAAATACGAGAATATTTTTTTCATCATGAATGAAGACCTGATTTCCTTTAACTAATGGCTCATTTTCCTTTCTAAATTCTATCAATTTTTTATAAAGATTTAAGACTGATTCATCATTATTCTCTTGAACAGTTACAGATCTATCTTGTTGTTTGTTCTTCACAGGAAGCCAAGGTTGTCCTTCTGTAAAACCAGCATTATTTAATTGATGATCCCATGTCATTGGAGTTCTGCACCCATCTCTACCTTTGTTTAATGGCCAAAAACGAATTCCCGGCGGATCCGTAAGTTCTTCAAAGTCTAAATCTGTTTCAACCTGACCTAATTCTTCACCTTGATACAAGCAAGGCGTGCCTCTAAGAGAGAGAAGCAATGCTCCTGTAAGCTTAGCAAATTCTTCACTTTCATTTTGGTCCCATCTAGACAAATGTCTGGTTACATCATGGTTAGAAAAACTCCAACAAGGCCAGTTTCCATTATTTTCAGAATCATGAAATTCCTCTAATGTCTTTTTTATATGAGATGACGAAAATTTATTACCCAACAACTCGAAGCTATAAGCCATATGCAATCTTGACTCGCTAGTGTAATTTTTCATTATCTCAATAGCTCTATGTGAATCGCCAACTTCACCTACGGAAGTTTTTTCTGAGAAACTATCTAATAACATTCTGAATTTATTTAAAAATACTAAGTTTTCATCTTGGTTAATAGAAAAAATCTGATTTTGCATGTAATAGGGGTTTACAGGGGGCTGCTTAAACTCTATTGGACTTTGTGGGTTATTTCTTAATTTTTTATCATGGAAATAATAATTAACTGTATCTAGCCTGAACCCATCAACCCCTTTCTCTAGCCAAAATTTCACTACATCCAATAAGAAATCTTGAACTTCTTCGTTATGGAAGTTGAAGTCTGGTTGAGAGGGAAGAAAGTTATGGAAATAATACTGACCGCGTTTAGGTTCCCATTCCCATGCCGAACCCCCAAAGACAGATAGCCAGTTATTCGGAGGTGAGCCGTCTGCATTTGGGTCAGCCCAAACATACCAGTCTGATTTAGTAGAGCTTTTGTTGTTTTTGCTCTCTTGAAATGTCTCTAATTGGTCTGAGCTATGAGATAAGACCTGGTCAATAATAACTTTAAGATTCTTATCATGGGCAGTGGAAATTAGAAAATCAAAGTCTTCCATGGTACCAAATAATGGATCTATAGATTTATAGTCACTTACGTCATAACCCATATCTTTCATAGGTGATGAAAAAATAGGAGATAGCCATATAGCATCTACACCTAAATCTGCTACGTACTGAAGTTTTTTTGATATACCGCCTAAGTCACCGATGCCATTTCCAGAAGTATCTAGAAACGACCTTGGATAAATTTGATAGATTACAGCTTCCTTCCACCAATCATTCATGTTCTATTTTTGACTTTAGCCATTGCTTTAAATTAGATTCAAATGGTTTGATAACTTTATAGTTTTTCATGTCATCACCTAGATTCTGTATTGCCTTCAAGAGATCTATTATTGACTGTTTATTACTCAATATTGAAGTTATGGGATCACTGTGAACTCGAACAGTGAATAGAACTGTCTTATGGTTGTCTAGAAGTCTGATCGTTTGTCTTTCTACCCTTAAATAAAGACTTTCAGGTTCAATATTTTCTATTTCAACTAGGGACTTGCTACTAATTGGTTGGAAAAGTTTAGGGCTATCGAAGATAGACCAATTAAATCTCTCAAAAATTCTATTTGGTGGCAGATTTAAGAAAATCTTATTTACCCTTGAATCTATTTTTTGCTTATAACCTGGCACTCCAGCATGTATATCTGATAGAGATTGTTGAAATTTTTCTTGTAGTGACCATCTAGTAGGGGCACACAATGATGCCGCCTCTAGTTTAAAGATATTCTCTTCAGGATGCATAAGGACTAAATCTTCTTGAACAATCAATGAAGCAAGTTCTAGAGGATTTTCAAAATCATCATATTTATACACATCACCGCTTTGAAAAACTTCGACATACTCTGACTGAATATTGTAAGAACTTGGATAAAACTTATCCATATACCCCAGAATTTTATTTAGAGTGTCTTGTTGAATATTTCTTGATAAATGAGAAGAAATGAAAACTTCTGCCTTTCTGTGTTTAAATAAATTCTTTTTAAGCAGTATTTCTTCCTTAAATTTATCATCTACTTCAAGCCAGGCTTTTTCTTCAATAGGCCTTAAACCAATATCTACTCCACCTTTACCTCCAATATAGGGCTGATGGATTGGAGGTTTCAAGTTAGTTTAATCCTCTCTTTTTAAGCAGTGGTTCAATTACAGGTTCTTTACCTCTAAATCTGACATATTGAGTCATCAGATCATCCGTATTGCCTGACGAATAAACATATTTTTTTAGTTTATCTGCTGTTTCTTTGTCAAAAAGACCTTTTTCTTTAAAAGCTTCAAATGCGTCAGCTTCTAATACTTCCGTCCATAAATAACTGTAATATCCTGAAGAGTAGCCTCCTGCGAATATATGACCGAAGTAAGTACTTCGATATCTAGTCTCGATCTCAGGTATTAAACCTAGGTCACTGAGAGCATTGTCTTCAAATTTATCAATATCTTTAATTTCATCTAGATTGGTGTGATACGCCATATCTAAGTGCGCCGCAGCTACGTATTCAGTAGTTGCAAATCCTTCATTAAAGGTACCAGCTGCTGATATTTTTTCTAATAGTTCATCGGGTATGGTTTCTCCAGTTTGATAATGTTGAGCAAAAGTTTTGATAACTTCTGGTTCTCTAGCCCAGTTTTCCATCATTTGAGAAGGAAACTCAACATAATCTCTGGTGACAGAAGTCCCAGATAGACTAGGATACTGTGCTTCAGATAAAAGCCCATGTAGTCCATGCCCAAATTCATGAAATAGAGTCTCAACTTGTTCAAAAGATAGCAGTGATACTCCATCAGCATTTACTGGAGGAAAGTTGCAGACATTAACAACTAACGGAATGATCTCTCCATCAAATTTACTTTGATCACGGAAGGTACTCATCCAGGCGCCACCGCCCTTATTAGGTCTTAAAGTATAGTCTGTATAAAAAATTCCTATTGTCTTTTCACTTTTATCTTTGACAATAAAAGTCTTGATATTATCTCTATATTTTGGAAGATCAGCACTTTCTTCAAATGTGATATCGAATAATTTATTAGCTACTTCAAAGGCACCTTGTAAGACTTTATCTTCACTAAAATAAGGTTTAACTTCTTCTTCTTTGAAATCAAATTTCTCTTGTCTTAATTTCTCAGAGTAATGCCACCAATCCCATGCAGCAAGTTTAAAATTTCCACCTTCACTTGAGATTAAATCTTGTAAAGCTTTGACTTCGCCTTTAGCTTTTTCAATGCCAGGTTCCCAGATAGTTTTAAGAAGTTCATTCACATTTTCTGGAGTTTTAGCCATTGTATTATCAAGGACATATTCGGAATGGCTATCAAAACCCATTAGAGCAGCTTTTTCTTTTCGTAATCCTATCATCTTGGCAATGATGGCCTTATTATCAAATTCATTATCATTGTCACCTCTTTGAATATAGGAGTTATAAAGCTCTTCTCTAAGGTCTCTTTGGGTAGCATAAGTCAAAAAAGGGTACATGCTTACTCGGGTAGGTTTAAAAACCCATTTACCTTTTTCTCCTTCTGATTCTGCTAACAAGGCCGCTTGTCTGATCTCTTCATCTGGTAAGCCGTCTAGATCTTCAGCATTATCAATAACCATGCTATAGCCATTAGTTTCCTTTAATACATTTTGATCGAATTGAACTGATAGAGAAGACAAAGAGCTATTAATAGCCGTTAATCTCTCCATAGAAACCTCATCTAAATTTGCTCCAGATCTTTGAAACCTTTTGTAAGTTTCATCTAATAATCTTGACTGTTCGGTAGATAGATCTAAAGAAGATTTTTTATTTACAAGTCTTTCTATTCTTGAAAAGAGAGATTTATTGAGAAGAATTTTATCATTATGGCTAGATAATTGAGGGCTAATCTTCACCGCTAAAGCATCCATATCATCGTTAGTATTTGAGCCCACCAGATTAAAAAATACATTAGAGACTCTATCTAATGTATTCCCAGATCTTTCGAGTGCTTCTATTGTGTTTGCAAAGGTTGGTTCAGATGTATTTGAGGTTATGTCATTTATCTCATCTTGTTGTTCCTTCATTCCAATTGAGAAGGCAGGTTCATAATGCTTAAATTCAATTTTTTCAAAAGGCGGTATTTGAAATGGGGTTGCGTATTCTGATAGAAATGGGTTCATATTATCATCCTGGTTTGTACAACTTAAAACAAAAAAAATTAGAAAAGGGATAAGGTTCTTATACATTGTTTAATATTACTTAATTATCCTCTCTATTGTATAAATATTTTAGAATAGACAGGATGAAAAATTCTAATTTGGTAATTTCGATATTAAAGCGCCTTTTGGGCGTAATTTTTTTAGTATTAAATTATTTATGTTACGGAGTCATGATTGCGTTAGCAGCTGACTCTGACCTTTCCTCAAACGAAAGAATCATCTATCCAATTTTAGTGTATTTATTAAGTTGGGGTTTTTTATTGGCAGGTATCTATTTAGCCGGTCCAGAAATAGTTAATAAAATTAAATATTACTACAATTTAGTAAAATCAAAATTCATTAAAGGAAAGCAAGATGATAAAAAGACTTGATCATTTAATTGTTGCTGTAAAAGATATCGAAGAAGCTGAAAGTAACTACACTAAGCTATTTGGCAATCAACCTGTTTGGAGAGGTGAGCATAAAGAATTGGGAACAATCAATTCACTTTATAACTTTAGCAATATCTACCTTGAACTTCTGGCTACCAATGGCAAAGGAATTGGAGCAGATCTAGTGGAAAGGACTTTAAGTGAAAATGGAGAGGGCCTGGCTGGACTTGTGCTGGGAACCGATGATATCGGCCAGATAAAAGAACATATTACTGCTAGCGGCTATAACTCAACTCATATGTCAGAGGGAGAAGGTGGAGACTTTGAGAGTGGAAAAATAAGAAGCTGGAAAAATCTCTTTTTGCCTCAAGAACTAACAAGAGGAATGTTCTCATTCATCATTCAACATACAGAAGGTCATTTATCTTCTCCTCAAAATGTTCCAGATTCAGCTGTTAATAAATTAGATCATGTCGTGATAAATACAAATGATGCTGATGGCTTTATCAAAACGTATAAAGAAGTATTCGGAATAAGATTAGCTCTTGACCAAACTGTAGAGAAATGGGGAGGGAGAATGCTATTTTTTAGATTAAATAAGACAACAATAGAGGTAATAGCAAAAGAAGATGGCTTGATTCCAAAAGACAAGCTTTGGGGTTTGGCCTGGGATGTGCAAGACATTAAACAAACTTATGACAGGTTGCGTAAAGAAGGATTTGATATAACTCCGGTCATAGAAGGAAGAAAACCCAACACCTTGGTTGCAACAGTAAAATCAAATACTCACAATATCCCAACTTTGCTTATTCAACACCTCCCTTCTTAAACCGATCGAATAGCCAATACGGAGAATAGATTGCAAAGAAGAGCATTACTCCAATAATTATAAGAGCAGGAATGTGCATTGGTGGATCTGGAAGTAAGTTAAAAATACTGTCTCCCTCAGGTTTAGAAGCTAAATACCAGTAATTAACCTCAGGTCCTAGTAATTCATTAATGATGTAAATCACTGGAAGTGACATTAAAGAAAAGTAAATTCCATTTTTTACTGACTTTAAAGTGGGTCTATTCTTTAAACTTATAGAGGCATATGCAATTGCTATCATTAAAAAACCGTGCCCTATAAAAAAAAGAATAAATTGGGGATCGGGAAAATTGTTAGGGATATCTGGAGTTAATAATGCATTTAGTCCTCCGCCTATTCCCCAAAAAAAAGAAACTTCAAAAAATAATCTTTTTTCTGTCAATAAGAAAATACCTATAAAGAAAGTAGATAAATTGCACATATGTATTGGAATTAATTCTATCCATGCAAATTCCATAGAATAGTGCCATATGAAAGGTTTAATTAATTCAAGTAATATTGCTAAGAATCCAATGATTTTTGCGATAAAAATTTTATCCTCATATTTTCTGTTCTTAATGCTTACAGGTATAAGAAAAGCAATTGCTATAATAAACAATAATGTAAAGATATGAGATGTTCCAAATATTACAAAAGGTTGAGCGACCATAATTAAATTATAAAAATTTATCTCGTTACATGAAAGACTATAATTGCAACAATACAATGACTTTATGAATAATCATTCAATTAGTTTCTTTCCCAAAATTAATAAAAACGAAGCTTTAATTTTATTCAAAGCATTCTTATTCTTCTTTTTTGTTTTGGCTTCCTGGTATGCATTAAGACCAGTCAGGAATGAACTTGCAGTTCAGGGGGGTATCTATAATTTACCTTGGCTGTTAATGGGCGTCATGGCAGCTATGCTAATCATTAATCCCATTTATGCTTGGCTTGTATCTAGGGTTAGTCAGAATAAGATAATTCTCTATATCTACTCTTTCTTTGTAGTTAATCTAATAATGTTCTTGCTTTTGTGGTCATTTGCAGGAGATGAGGGCCGAATTTGGACTGGAAGGGCATTCTATATCTGGGCAAATGTTTATTCGTTTTTTGTGGTGTCTATATTCTGGGTAACTATGATTAACTTTTTTGATCACACGGATTCTAAAAAATTCTTTGGAATTATTAGTGCAGGGGGTTCATTAGGCGCTTTTTTTGGTTCCACTGTCGCAAGATATTTTTCTACCGAAATTTGCGGGAATTCTTCTATTTCTGATTTAGGACCAATGTCTCTTATCATTTTTTCTATTTTCTCTTTATTGTTTGCGATCTATTTTTCACGATCATTTAAACCTCGTCACTTAGAAAATAATCCAGTTGAAGAAATAGGTGGCTCGAGCCTTGAGGCTATAAAAAATACTATTAATGATCCTGCAATAAGAAATTTAGGTATCTATGTCATTCTTTTTACCATGTTAATGACGGTTTCATGGATGATATCTTTAGGCATAGTGCAAGACTGGTCCCAGGACCCATGTGAGAGGACGGCTTTATTTGCTCGTATTGAGCAAATTGTTACTCCTCTTACTCTTTTAATGCAGCTATTTGTTGCCTCCTATATATTAAGAAAGGTTGGCAGTTTAGCTATTCTTGCAATTTATGGTGTCTTGTTCGCAATAGCCTTTATTTTATATGCTTTATATCCAACTATTACAACGGTAATGATGGTTGTTATAAGTCTACGGATCTTTGAATATGGCCTGAACAAACCAACTAGAGAGTCAATTTACACTCGACTTACCCAGCAAGATAGGTATAAATCTACAGTCTTTATAGATACTTTTATTGCCAGATCTGGTGATGTTATTGGGGGTTGGTTTGTAAGAGGTTTGGTTGGTACTGGCATAGCAGTGCTTTCAGTGACTTGGGCAGTACTTCCGTTTGCTTTACTAATTTCTTTTATGGGGTTTCAGGTAAATAAGGCGGTAGAAAAATGAATGATGAATTCATTCAAGTAGCAGATATTACTGATATCGACCTAAATCAATCTCAATCAGTTCAATTAGATAAATTTGATATCTTGATCTGTAATACCGAGGAAGGTTTTTTTGCTGTTGAAGATAAATGCTCTCATGCGGACATTCCTTTATGTGGAGGACAAATAACTGGAAATTTTATTTCTTGTCCTGTTCATGGTGCAGTATTCGACTTAACGGATGGATCTGTTCAATCTCCCCCTGCATTTGAAGATTTACTTACATTTGAAGTAAAAGTAGAAGGGACGTCTATTAGTGTTAAAAAACCAGTTTCAGAGTAAAGTAGAGAATCAGATGAATTATGAATTTATAGAATGTGAAGAGCTAGGGTCTTCAGTTAGGCGTATCTATCTAAATCGTCCGGAGAAGAGAAATGCATTATGTAATCCTCTCAGAAAGGAACTATTTGATTGTTTAAATGATTTTGATGAGGATCCTAAGGTTAAAGCAATTATAATAGCTGGTAGGGGTTCATGTTTTTGTGCAGGTTATGACTTATCTTACGATAACAGCAAGGATCTTCCCTTCCATGCAAGTAAATCAGATGGTTTTTGGCCAAGACACGTAGTAGAAGGTGCCTTTAAAATATGGGATCTATCTACACCTGTTATTGCCGAAGTTCATGGTTATTGTCTGGCCGGCGGGACGGAATTAGCAGCTTCATGCGATCTTGTTTATGTAACGGAAAACGCAGAAATAGGTTATCCGGTCGTAAGATCTATGAGTCCTCCAGACAACCAATTCTTTCCTTGGCTTTTAGGTATGAGGAATGCAATGGAGATGATGCTTACAGGCGAATCAATATCTGGAATTGAAGCAGCTGAGAAAGGTTTTGCCAATAGGGCTTTCACTAGCGATCTTATAGCTCATGAAGTTGAAAAAATTGCGTATAAAGTTGCGCAAGTACCTTCTGACATTCAGGCTATAAATAAGCGATCAATACATAGACAAATGGAAATAATGGGTATGAGAGATGGAATCAGAGCAGGAACAGAATTACAAGCCTTAGCAATGCACAGTCGATCTACGAAAGAACATTTAAAAGAACTAGCCTCTGGACTAAAAGAAGCTTTAACCAAAAGAGATAAGGATTTCGGTGATTACAGAACAAAGGATAAGAAATAAATTCTTATTTACCATTCTTTTGATTATCAGTGCTTGCTCTGACAATCAAGTCCCCAAAGGCGCTTATTGGCAAGGTGATGCAGATTTCATGCATGTTACTTCAGATACCATGGATATGATTTATGCAGTGGATGTTATTGGTCATGAAATCTTTCTGGAAGGTTTCTATGAGGTGATTAAAAAGAATACTGATGAAGTAATCTACCGCTTGGAAGTTAAAGAGTTGGAATTTGGAAAAAAACAAGACGGTAAAAGCTTCTGTAGAATTTGGGGTTATGTTGATAATTCATCAATATTGAGTTATCTCTACGCACAAGATTGTCATGCTTTAAACTAGCATCGTGGAGGATTATAAGATAATTCAAAAAACGATACATTGGCTTATGGCCTTTGTAATCATGTTGGATTTAAATATCGCTCAAAAATTTGGTGGAGAAATGGAACTTTGGGATCGATTAGAATCTCGAGAAGATCACGCAACGATGGGTTTAATCATTACTTTTTTATTTCTTTTGAGAATAGTTCTTAGATATCGTTACGGCAAACCTAGTCTGCCAAGTTCAATGCCCAAATGGCAAGTGATTGCAGCTCAAATAGGACATTATGGACTATATTTTTTAATGGGTGCTTTAATGTTGACTGGAATAATTTCAGCTAATTTTGCTTCGGATCCAATAATGGTTTTTAGTTACTTTGATCTTGCTTTTGCTAATCACAATGATGAATTATTTTTAACAGTAAGAGGGATTCATGAATTTTGTACCAATGCTATTATTGCCCTTATTGTAGTTCATATTCTTGCAGCCATTTATCACCATTTTATAGTCAAAGATGCAACAACCATTAATATGCTTAAGTTCTGGAAGGGATGACTTAGATTAAGCCTTCATAGGAACCACCATCCATTTGAAGATTTTGACCAGAAATAAAACCTGCGTGTTCACTGCATAAAAAAGCACAAGTAGCTCCAAATTCTTCGGGTCGACCAAATCTATTTGCTGCAATGGAACTGGCTATTTGTGTTCTAGCTTCTTCTCTAGAAATACCTTGATTTTCCATAATCATTTCAGTCATAAAAACCTGTCTATCGGTATCAAATCTTTCTGGCAGCATGTTGTTGATTGTCACATTGTGCTTTGCCACATCTTTAGATATTCCTTTTGAGAAGGCAGTTAGTCCTGTTCTTGCAGAGGTAGATAGAGACATTAAGGGATGGGGAGACTTAACCATTGCTGAGGTGATGTTTATTATTCTTCCAAAATTTCTTTCAATCATTCCTGGCAGCAGATCTTTAATCATGAAAATAGCAGATAACATATTGGCATCAAGTGCTTTTATCCACTCCTCTTTACCTGTCTCCAGAAAATTAACAGGAGGAGGGCCGCTATTATTGTTAATTAATATATCAGCATCAGGACAGCTTTCTATAAGCTTCTTCCTTCCTTCGTCAGTATTCAAATCAGCTACAACCATAGATACTTTGTCTTTATCTATTAATGACAATTCCCTGAAAGTTTCTTGAAGCGCTTCTTCTCCTCGAGCATTGATAACAACTGATACTCCTTCTTCTAAAAGGCTTTTAGCACATGCTTTTCCTAGTCCTTTTGAAGAAGCGCACACAATTGCTTTTTTATCTTTGATGCCTAAGTCCATAAAGTAATCCTATATCTATGTGCGATTCACAAATTCTTTCTTACTATCTTCTTTTTTTGAAAAATCAGGTTTATCTTGAAACGTCTGTTCTACCCATGCCAAAGCTTCATTTTCAGTCATATTAGGATCCCAAATTTCGGTTTGAGGTTGAATCACATGCCAGGGGGTGTCAAAAAACACCTCCAAAGCATTTCCTTCAGGATCATTAAAATAAAGCGACAAAGCATTGCCATGACATAAAGGTAGGTATTCGAAATCTCTTACCTCTAAAGCATCTTTAACTTCCTGAACTTCATCAAATGTCCTTACTCTAAAAGAGATATGATTTAATTGAGTGGAATGATCCAAATTTTCACGTTGAACTGAAAATCCTATTTGATGGTGCTCATTTTCATTTTGACTCATAAAGATAATTTCCGGCCCCGCTCCGCCAATCAGTCCTTGATCGCTAACTTTAAAGCCTAAAACTTTTGAATAAAACTCAATGATTATGTTTGAGTCTTTAATATTTAAGATGGTATGTGATACTTCTAATTTCATAATTGTATTGAGGTTGAAAATTTTTAATTAAATAACATTCTACTTTTTAAATCTTTGATTAGTTCTTCTAAAGATACATTATTAGAGCTGCATCCATAAATATATTTATCAGGTCTAATAATAAAAGTATCACCCAGTTCTAAAAATCCAGCTACCCAGGGATTGGATTCAATTACATCCTTTTCTAGGGTAACGAAACAACAATTTAATTTATCTAAAAAATCTTTATGCTCCTCACTTATCTCAATTTTATGTTTTGATAAAAAGACAAACCCATCTCCCAGTAAATAGTCTTTGCGTTCTTCGATTAATCCATCTCTATATGATGCTATTTGAGGGAAAATTTGCCCAGCTGCCATAGTATCATCTGCCTTGCCACCATAGAATAAACCTTCATCTAAATTAGGTAGGATAAATGATCCGTATCCTTTCGTAACCAATTCTGCCGGTACATCTTTTGGATCATCCGCATTTGCATAGGCTTCCATCAATTCTCCAATACCTGCAGAATTTTCAACAACAAATTTTGCATGAGGCCTCCTTTCTTCTTGATAAGTATCTAAAAGACTTGGAGAAAAATTATTTTTTATTACAAAGGCAATTTTCCATGCAAGGTTGAAAGCATCTCTATATCCTGACATCATACCTTCACCCATAAATGGCGGGTTTTGATGAGCCGCATCTCCAATTAAGAAACAATTTCCTTTTTTAAAATCATGTGCCAATACTGAATGAAATTGATAAATAGCTTTCCTTATTATCTTGTACTCACTTGGATCCAACCATCTTCCTATCAGCTCTTGAATTTTTTTATCATCCTGAAAATCATTCTTATCTTCATCATCATAAATAATGAACTCCCATCTACGAAATGGCAGATGAGATGGTATGAAAGTTCCAATTCTCTCCTTGTCGCATATCTGTATGGCCTTGTCATCAAGTCTGTTTTTTCCGGTTAATTCAACGTCAACGACCACCCAGTCGCGATTATAATCAAGATCTTCTTGAGTAATTTCTAGTAGCTTTCTAAGAGCACTCGACCCTCCATCTGCTCCAATAAGATACTTACAGGTATATTCTTTTTTAGTAGAGTCTACAAGGCTCTTGGTATTGAATTTAACACCCTCTATTTCATCCACAACACTGAGGAGTTCCGTCTCTAACAAGATTGTTACTGATGTTTGTTCTAGTCTTTGCCTTATTTTTTTATCGGTATATGGTTGATGAAAGAAGCGCATTGGAGGCCAACCATTTGGAGTGGTGAAACCCTTTAATTCTATTGGATCACCAATAAAGTTGAGTTCTTTGTCTACAAATCCAGCACCGCCAACCTCTGTACTATTCTCAATATAAATATCATCTATATTCACTTCTTGGGTCATTCTTAGCCCCTGGTCGCTAATACTGACAGCTCTAGGCAGGGGGTAGATGTCCTGATCTTTATCTATGACTAGTACTTTTAGTCCTTTTTTTTCTAACAATAAAGCAGCAAAACTTCCAACCGGTCCTAGACCCACTATTCCTATATCGTAATCATGATTCATGTAATTTATTCCTTATTTCGTTATGAAGTTTAGCGATAGGGGATTTATTCTTAAGAGCAAGTTTTAAATCCTCTACTCCCTTAAGAAGAATAGGATGTGTAGGGCTATCGAAAGCTCTTTTAAAGGCATCTTTAATAATTAAATTAGAATAATATTTCTTGATATAAGGTTTATCAGATAACAACATATTCTCCCACCCACATTCATGGAGGCGGTGAAGAATAGCTGCCCAACTTATATCTGCCAAAGAGAGATCCGCCCCAACTATCCAAGGAGTCTTCCTTTCTTTTAGATGGTTCTCTAGGTCATAAAGATGTTTATTTAAGCTTAGAAAGGATGATTGCAATAATTTCGCAAATGGAAGAGGGCGGCTAAAAACTTTTAAACCCAATATTTTAAAAATTAAGAAAATTATTACTCTTTCCTTCATGGGATGAGATTTAATGCCTTTGAGTATTTCCTTTAAGTTCACATATTTGATCATTGTTACAAATAAAGGAAAGGTTAAAGGTCCGCAACAATTTCCTGCATATTTATCTTGGTTTTCTAATGGATTACCAACTAAAGATGATTTTTCAACCCAATAATCCATAACTAAACTTTCATTCGGTTCAGAGGATAGAATATTTTTCTTATCCAGTGACTGTTCTATTAAGTAATAAATCTGATCATGAGATTCATATATTGGCCTTCCGTGATGCAGCAATACTGGGACGGTAGCATTTGGGTTAATTTTTAAATACTTTTTCGAAGCAACTTCGTATTTTCCGGTCTCAATTAAATCTATTTGCTCAGATCTGTAATCCAAGCCTAACTCTTCGAGGCAAAACCGAACTTTTCTAGAGCATAAAGAAAAATTATTATGATANAGAACCCATTCATCTGAAGTTTCTTCAACTTTATTGTTTTGAAGACCTGAAGGCATTTAATTTAATAGTTGATACAGATCAGTTTCAATATTCAAGAGTATATTATCTATAAGACTTTCTGAAAGAGAAGAAGATAAGACCTGAGGTGCAACGTACCGAAGAAGAGATCTACAAACTTTATTTCTATCTGAACCTTTTTCAATTAGATCTAGGGCGCCAATAATTAACCATACATCTAGTACAAACATTTCTTCTTCAAATTCTAAAAAACCAGATTGATCTAATTGATTCACTGCTATCGCTTCGCGTAGATCGCTAGTCGCATGTTCTCTTGCTGCATCAGATATTATTTCAATAAAATAATTAGGTCTCTCCATAATCCAATTAGTATATTTCCCTTCACAAATGTAATAAAAAATTAAAGCATGCCCTTTTAAGTAACCATAAAGTTTGTCGTCTTCGTTCTGATTCATGGCAAAGATCTTCTCTGATACAGCCTTTAGCTTCTGTCTAAATACTTCTTTAAAAATATCTTCAGTCGATTTGAAATATTTATAAAATGTACCGTATCCCAACTCAGCTTGAGTCGTTATTTTTGCTGCTGTTATTGCCTCAAAACCTTCCTTTTCAATCAAACTGAAGGCAGCATTTAGCAGTTTGTCATGTGTACTAAGCATAAATATTTGTTATTTTTAATCTGTTATAAAAATTAGACTGTAACATAAAAATAGAAGTGACGGAATGTCATTGACATAGTGTCATTACAGGTAGATACTACGTAAATTAGTATTGATTAGTACTATTTGTATAACTTTTGGGGAAAATTCAATGAATCCAATAAAAATTTTAACATTTATATCATTCGTAATTGTCTTATCATTTAATGTATCAGCTGATTCAAGGCTAGATGAGATAGTTGTAACTGCTCAGAAGAAGCCTGAGGGCCTGGCTGAAGTTCCGATTTCTATTCAGGTGCTTTCAGGAGAAAGAATATCTAATCTAGGTATAACTTCGTTCGAGAGTCTTGCCAATCATGTACCCGGTTTACATGTTACAAAGGGGGCAGGTGAATGGAATATATATATGAGAGGAGTAGGATCCGGAGCTAATAAAGGCTTCTCACAGTCAGTTACCCAATTTATTGACGGAATGCCTATATCGAAAGGTCAGCAATATCTTGCACCCCTATTAGACATTGAGAGAATTGAAGTACTTAAAGGCACTCAAGGAGTACTTTTTGGCAAAAACACAATTGGTGGGGTCATAAATGTTATAAGCAAATCTCCTCAAATAGGCGGTGACGCTGATAGTAATATGTCTGTTGAATTTGTACCAGACTGGAATACAACAAAATTTCAAGGCGCAACTAATATTTCAATGAGCGATTCGTTTGCAATGAGACTAGCTGCATCTTACGAAGAATCAGATGGGTGGATCGAGAACCAACTATTAAACAAGGATGAGCCTTCAACAGAAGCTACTTCGGTCAGAGCAACATTCCTATGGGAACTAGACAACACAGAAGTTAATTTAAAATTAACATCTTCTTCTAGCGATAAGAGCGGGCAAGAAAGTGGAATTTCTGTTTATCGCACTTCAAGACCTCTGCCAGTATTGGCACAGAATGGTTACACAGGAGCATTTTTAGCCGTTAGCATTTCTAATAAACATTTCCCAAATATAGTGACTGGAAAACCGGGTGTTTCTTATGTTAATAATGGCCAAGGTGTCAATCCCACAGGAGGATCAACAGACACTGATAATGCTATTTTAAATATTACGACCTCTTGGGGAGAACATGAGTTTAAATCTACGACTTCATATTCTTCTTATGACTATACTTGGGGTCTTGATGCTGATTTTGGACCAATGGATTTTCTTTCAACAGATAGTTTTCATGACTTCTCTGCAGTCACTCAAGAATTTGTAATAACTTCACCATCAAGCGACACATTTGAATATGTTGCAGGCATTTATTACGATGATATTGATTACTTTTCTCAGAATAATGGTACTTTAGCTACAGACTTCGGAGGATTATTCGGGCAAACTTTCCCAGCACCAGATTTGTTCGCATTCCAAACCAGAGGCGCATTTTCTGCAAAGACAGGTGCAACTCATACTTTATTTGACCAAAACTCAACAACTTTATCTGCTTTTGCTGAAGGCACATGGTATTTGAATGAAAAATTAACCATGAAAGCAGGTGTTCGAGTTTCTGAGGATGATAAGGAAGTAAAGGGATCACAGGTATTTAGCTCCTCAGCGACAGGCGGAGTTGGTATTGATAATCCTACAATGGCTCCACCAGTCTTGGGTGTAATAAAAGTATTATTAGACAGATCTCCTTACAACTTTCCTCTTCAAGAAAGATCAGAAAGCCATACAACACCCTCTATAAAATTTTTATACGAAGCTTCCGATACAACCAGATTGTATTTTAGTGCAGCTGACGGATATAAGGCAGGAGGATTTGATGGTTCGGAGAATGCTGCAAAAATTAATCCATCTACACCTGCAGCCGCTTTTCAGTTTGATCCTGAAGAAGCTACAACAATCGAAGTGGGAGCAAAGATAGAAATACCTGAAAAGTCTTTGAGAGCTAATATTGCATATTTCACAACAGACTATGAAGATCTACAAGTATCAGCATTCAATGGTTCAGCATTTGTAGTTTCAAATGCAGCACAGGCTGAAATAGATGGAATTGAAATAGATTTGACTTGGGCACCAACTGATAATTTAGTCTTAGGTGGGTCAATTACTTCATTGGATTTTGCTTATAAATCTTTTGTTGGAGCAGCATGTACAGCAGATCAAGAAGTCGATAATAGACTTTCAACAGGAAGCAGAGCTTGCTCTCAGGATTTATCTGGTCAAACAGGTAACTATGCACCTGAATTATCAGCATCTATGTACATGGACTACTTCCAAACATTTAGTAATAACAGGCAAATGGTTATTTCAATAAATGCTAACCATGTAGATGAATTTTATTCTAATGGTGACAATGATCCTCTTGGATTGCATGACTCTGCAACAAAAATAGGAGCTAGAATTGCACTTACCATGGCTAATGGTCTAGAACTTGCCTTGTTTGGCAGAAATATCACTGATGAACAAGTAGGTACTCAAAGTATTGACTTGCCGTTAGTAACAGGATCACACTTCATGATGTGGGAGCCAGGAAAAGAAATTGGAGTAAGCTTCAGGGCTAACTTCTAAAGGACTTCTCAAGGAGGAGAAAAAGGCCCTTTTAGATTGTATTATCCCCAGATACTGTGTAGAAGGGCTTTCGTGTTTTCAACTTTTTTATCTAATTGTTTTTAGAGATATTGTTGAAGTTAGCCGAAAAAAAATCCCCTCTAAGGAAACTTAGATGATCAAGTGATGTCCGCCATCCATGAGCATGGTTTCACCAGTTACTACTTTATTTATTCCAATAAAACTATAAATACCTTGAGCAACTTGATCAGGAGTAACGGTAAGATTCAAAGGAGTGTTTTGAGTTAAGTTTTTGAGGGCTGCATTATAAAGATCATCACCCATTCCATTCTTCAACCACTCACCCTGTATAAAACCAGGACATATGGCATTAACTCTAATCGGCCCTAAATTTCTAGCCATAGACATAGTCATGGTATTCAATGCTCCTTTAGAACAGCCATAAGCTAAGCTACTTCCTATACCCTTTATTCCTGCTATAGACGATATATTCACAATACTAGGATTATCGCTCTTCTCTAAAGATGCTCTACAGGCTCTTACCATTTGAAAAGGTCCAACAACATTTATTTTATATATGTGTAAAAAATCTTCAGCATCAAGGCCATCTAAATCACCATGATTAAAAACAAATTTAGTCGTACCGGCATTGTTTACAAGTGCATCAATTCTTCCCCACTTAGCGATTGTTTCATTTGCAGTCTTTACACAAGCTTCGTTATCTCCAACATCAGCAGATATGGCCAGTGCTTCTACACCTAAACCCTCACATTCTTGAACTACACCATTTGCATCTTCAATCGAACTAGTACAGGTAATGGTTACGTTCCAGCCCTTGGAGGCCAAAAGTTTAGCTGTGGCTGCTCCTACTCCTCTACTTCCTCCGGTAACTATTGCTACAGGTTTTTTGCTTATATTCATTTTTATGTACCTTCTTTATTTCCAAATGTTTCTGATATAGCAGCGCCCCATTGAGAGGGACCAAACTCAGGATAGTCTGGATCACCGTCAGACATGGGATTAACTATTTGTGGTGGGATAGTATTATCTAAGTAATCTCCATCAGTTTGATGTTCGTGCACTTGTTTGAATGGACTTCTCCAATAATCAAAAATTTGGCTACCTTGATAATGACGTCCCACACCCCATTCTAACTCATAGTCGTATTCTTTCGCTTTTCTTTTCAATAGCTCATGCCCCATAAAAACATCATCGATATTCAACATCTCAAAAGAAACATGATTTAAACCTGGAATACTTTCAGAAACTAAATGAGCATTAAGCCAAAAAATTGAGTGATGATCTGTTGGAGTGGATCCTTTATCTAATCTAGCAAAGATACCTGCAGTAAGTGGCGCTTCTCCAGGAGGAGAGGGCGGTTGTAAAATATCAGTAGCTATAATTCCTAAATGCTCGTTATACCACTCCAAAGATTTTTCAATATCAAGAGAATTGATACCATAATGGCCAAATCTAATAATTCTTGGTGTGTCGCCTTTATTAAATCTTTTTAATTGGTTGACTCTATTTATCTGCCCACCTTCGTTAGTAGGGAAGGGTTGAGGCAATTCATCAACCTCTCTATCCTCTATACCGAAAACTACTTCAACTCCAATGCCATCTGGATCTTGAGCTCTAGTAATATATCCTCCTCCTGGAGTGTTTAATTCTTCGATATCACTAAATGAATCTGTTTGACTGAGTCTTTCTAGGTCATCCATTGATCCAGCGTTAAATGCCGTAGAGATAAATTTCTTTTCCCCTTTTTTACATATTTCTATGAATTGTTGAGGTCCATCTCCTCGCATGATTAAAGTATCATCGGTTCTCGAAACTGTATGCATACCAAAATGTATAAGAAATTGTTCTTGTATGTCTAAATCAGGACATTGAAGTGTCGGATACGCCACATCAGTTGCTTTTATAATTGCCATTAATCATTCTCCATAATTGTTAAAACTTGATCTTTTTGATCTTCACCAAACTTATTCAGAATAGTCACTAGAGGTTGTGGTATAAATTGAGTGACTGCTTTTTGAAAAATATCCATTTTTTGTATTTTTCTATACCAAGAACATATATTAGGTCTTGAACTTTCATTAAATAGAGAAGATAAAGCCAATTGATCCATGCGAATAATATAAGGAATAGTGGCAGCATCTGCTATCCCAAAGCTTTCTCCATATAACCAATCATGTCCTTGCAGTTCATTTTCTAATCTATCTAAGAAAATCTTAGATTGTTGTATACCCTCAATTACAATGGGTGCTTCAAGACCTTTTTCCAAGAGATCAACTCTATTTCTCCTTTTTATAAGATCTGGGATTTTTGCAACTTCGTGATCAATCTCTTCTTGTGATTTTTGTAAAAGTATATTTCTTACCCCAATACCGTAAGTAATGGAGCCGCATTGCGGATGATAGGAGTCAATATATTTAACCCATAACCTCATTTGATGTAATTTTTTAGGATCACTGGGACGAGTGCTAATTTCAGGGTATGCGTCTTCTAGAAATTCATTTATTAGAGATGATTCAATTAAAGCATCATCATTCACAACAAGAGTGGGCACTACGTGATTAGGATTTAATTTTATGTATTCTGGGTCATGCTGTTCCCCTGACATTAGATCAATAAGCTTTGATTTATACTCTAGCTCTTTTAGTTCAAGGATTAATCTAACTTTTTGTGAACAGGTAGATGGACCATTGTGATAGAGGGTTAAATCACTCATCTCTAGTCTTTCTTATCAAATAAAGGTTTAAACATTTCGGGAATGAAATCTGCCTTAGAATGATCTTTAACTCTTACACATTTATTGGTCATAGTTCCTAAGCCTTCAATGGTGGTGCTTAAGATGTCACCATCTTTTAGAAATTTTCCTTCCATCACTCCAACGCCACCAGGTGTGCCAGTAAAAATAACATCACCAACATTCAAAGTGAGTATTTCAGATAGATAAGCAATAATATTCGGAACGTCAAAGATTAAATCATTTGTGTTGTCACTTTGTCTTACTTCATCGTTTACGCGGCACTCAATTGATAAACCATCTTTAGCATTTACCATGTCAGGAGAAACCAAATATGGACCTATTGGCCCAAAGGTATCAAATGATTTTCCTAAATTGAACTGCGCTGGAGTTGCTGCAAATTGAGCTGGCCTGTCTGAGATGTCTTGACCTATACATACGCCCGCTACGTAATCCCACGCATCTTGTTTAGATATATCTTTTCCTTTCTTACCTATAACAACTACTAATTCTGCTTCGTAGTCCACATAATTGCTCCTCATTTCAATGTCTGCAGTAGCGCTTACTAGGCATGTTGTGTGTTTGGTAAAAATCATGGGGACTTCTGGAATCTGCATACCTGCCTCTTCAGCGTGATTTCTGTAATTAAGTCCAACCGCGTAACAATTTTTTGGATCAGATACAGGGGCATCAAATACTACTCCTTCAAGACTTCCAGAAGCTTTTAGATTATTTAAATTCTCATGCAGGTGATTAAGCAGATCGATATTTAATAAGGCTTCTGAAGTTTTGTTACTTAATTTATTTTCAGAAACGGTCTCTAAGTCATAATACTTATCTTCTGACAATAATACCGCTCGATTATTTATAGATCCTAACTTAAATGACATATATCTCTCCAATTAATTTTTATATAATAGTATCATTACAAAATAGTGACATTATGTCATTATATAAATTATCAATTTTTGTAAATATCTCTAATATGGCACCTAATTAAAAATTAGGATTTATGGAAAGAAAAACTTTTACAAACTCCTCGGGAGAAAATTTCTCTTTTTTAGAAAAAAAATCTGAGAACAGTAATATAAATTTAGTTTTTTTTCATGCCACAGGCTTTAATGCCAAAACTTATCAAATCCTGTTCGAGAAGATAATGCAAAATTTCGGAAATGAAATAAGTCTCTATGCGTTAGATCAACGTGGGCATGGTTTATCAACAGCTAAAGCAGATCCTAACGAATTGAAATCTTGGCAGGCTTTTGTGGATGATGGAAATGAATTTCTTAATTCTATTGAAGGATCGGTTGTATGCTCTGGACATTCCATGGGATCAATCATTGCTGCAAAAATTGCTTCTATGCGTCCGGATAAGGTTTCTCATCTTTATATGATAGAACCAGTACTTTATGGTCCGCTTGAATCTTTAAAATTTAGACTCATGTCATTTATAAAATACAATCGAGGTTTGAGTATTGCTGATGGTGCTGCTAAACGCAGAAGAGAATTCCCTGCCATAGAAGATGCTTTGACTTCTTATACAGGAAGAGGTGCATTTACTACTTGGGGCAAGGAGTGGATTGAAGATTATCTGGAAGGAGGTATGTTAGAAACATCATCTGGAGTGGAACTTTCTTGCTCACCTGAATGGGAAGCTGCTACCTTCAGATCATCATCGATGGATACTTGGCGTTATCTAAAAAAGATTAAGATAGATGTGATGGTTGTATATGGTAAATTCGGATCAACTTTTTCAGCTCAAGCTAGAAGAGTTTTATTCCGGTTAGGTCATAACTGGCATTCAAAGTATTACGAAAAAGCTTCACATTTCTTGCCTATGGAATTTTCCGATTCTGTAGTTGAAGATCTACAGTCTTATCTAAAAAGAATTTAGAGGCTCTCTACGAAAGATCTCAGTGCAATTCCTATTTCTTCAGAAGAGTCTTCTTGAATGAAATGATTTCCTTTTACGGTGACCTCTGTTTGATTAGGCCATGATCTTGCGAATTCTCTTTGATCTCCAATTAAGATTGAACCAGGGTCGGCGTTTATGAATAACTTAGGTATATCGGAATGTTTATGAAACTCAGCATTCTTGGCTATCTCTTCAACTACTTCACTAGGCTCGCCATCGAGAGGTATTTGTCTAGGCCAAGTTAGGGTAGGGCGTCTATCTTCTCCTTCATTCTTAAAAGGTCTTATATATTCTGTCTTCTCTTCTTCTGTGAAGCCAGTTGAAGAATCTGCTAACAGTATTCTCTCCACAAAAAAGTTTTTCTGAAGGACTAATTCCTCGCCAGCTTCAGATCTAAATAATCCAAATATTTTTGTAGCAGGATCTGGCCATTGCTCCCATGTTAAAGGCATGACAATAGCTTCCATATATGTAATTGACTTAATTCTCTCTGAATTTTCTCTTGCAAATTGAAAGCCCATAGCTGACCCCCAATCGTGAATGATCAAATGTATGTTGTTACCTAACTCTAGCTTATCTAATAAATTAGTTAAATATCCATATTGTCCATGATATTTATATCCGTCATTATCAACTCCATCTAATTTTTCTGAATCTCCCATACCAATTAGATCAGGGATAACTATTCGGCCTAAATCTTCAACATACGGAGCTATGTTTCTCCATAAGAATGAAGATGTGGGATTACCATGCAGAAATAAAAAAACTTCCCCTTCACCTGAATCTATATAAGCCATAGTCTTGTTTTCTACTTCTATAAACTTTTTTTCGTATTTCATTAATTTACTCATAATCTGGTGGGGGAATGAATCCTCCTATTTCTTTTGCTAGTAACTCACTAAATTTAATTGTTTTCTTATCTTGATAAAGACCACTAACTGCTTGCAATCCAATGGGAAGTCCTTCATTGGAGGGTCCTGTTGGAAATACTGTACTTGGCAGATGAGCATTAACTATCATTCCAGCCCAAAAAATTTGCTGAAAATAAGGTTGTTCTTGATTATCTACTATCGTTTTTCTTTCACTAAACTTCGCATGGTTATGGGGGAATGCGGTAGTCGCTTGTTGAGGGCATATTAAGATATCCCATTCACTAAAGAATTCTGACCACGCAATTTTTATTTGCTCTCTTTGATAGTTAGTTCTTATCCAGTTTCTATGAGAAAGGACGGAACCTCTAGCAAGTAATGCTTCTGCTGATAAGTCATCGGGTTGCAAATTATTTACAATCTCTTGGATTTTTTCTATCTCGTCTTTGGGCATCGAAACACTCATCACAGATTGTAGGAGAGTTTGGTAGACAACCTCTTGATGGAGCGTATCAAATGAAGGCCTAGCATTAAGTGATACAGTAGCACCAAGACTAGCAAGTTTTTCTCCAACCATTAGTGCTCTTTCAGAAATTTCACTTGCAACTGGAGCCATTTCATCAGTCGCCCATATAGCAACTTTTAAGTCTTTTAAGTCTTTAAACTGAGGTTCGGGGAGTTGTAGTTTCCAACCTACTGCTTCTTCACCAAAAGGGCCTGACATAATATCTAAAGCCAATCCAAGATCTTCAGCACTTCTCGCTAAAGGTCCGCAAACACTCAAATCAGGCTCCGGAACATTTGGAACCAGTTCATGTCCAGAAGAGGGAATAATTGCATGGGTAGGTTTATGCCCATATACACCACAATAGTGAGCAGGATTTCTAATGGAACCTCCAATATCTGACCCAGCCTCTAGGCCTGTAAAACCTGCCGCCAATGCTGCTGCACTGCCACCAGATGATCCGCCTGGAATTTTTGATACATCCCAAGGATTGTTAGTCTGACCATAAATGGTGTTGTAGCTTTGAAAATCAGCTAAATCTAAAGGGACATTAGTTTTACCAAGAAAATGAGCACCGGCATTCTTAAATCTTTGGACCGCTAAGCCGTCAGAGTCAGCCATGTTATTCCGATAAGCCTCATTGCCCCAAGTAGCCTTAGTATCCTTAATTTTATATGATTCTTTTATGGTCATAGGTAGACCATGCAGTGGTCCCCAGTATTCGCCATTCTCTAGAGCCGTATCTGCTTTATTGGCATCTTCTAAAGCTTTATCAAATATTCTCACAACTACCGCATTGATTGAATCATCATGCTTTTCAATTCTATCAATATAAGTTTGTGTGAGTTCTACAGAACTAATCTCTTTAGATTTAATTTTTTTGGCAAGCTCCGAAGCAGAAAGTTGATAAATACTAGTCATTTAAGCTTCCTCTGGTTTCCAATCCTCGAATCTTTCTTGTAAGCGTTGCATACCAGTTATCCATCTATCTCGGTCATTACCTTTTCTAGAAACATACTCCAAGACTTCTGCGTGAGGAGTGACTAAGAATCTTTCTTTTTCTATGGCATCAAGAACATCAGCAGCAGCTTCATCTGCTTCAATCATTCCGTCTACACCCGCTACTCCAGCACCTTGTGCAGTCATGGCAGTTTTTACAGCTTGTGGACATAAACAAGAGACACCAATGCCTTTATTTCCATAGGTGATTTTTATCCATTCAGCGAAACTAACAGCCGCTGCCTTAGTTACTGAATAACCAGCTGAACCAATTTGAGTTAGTAGACCTGCAGCAGACGAAGTATTCATTAAGTAACCTTCACCTCTTTCCAGCATTTGAGGCAAAACATGTTTGGCAGCGAAGATATGAGATTGAACATTCACTTCCCATATATTTTGCCAATCATTTGTTTCTACTTCAAAGAAACCATGGACACCGCCAATACCTGCATTAGAACAAAATATATCAATTCCACCTGAGTATTCATTTGCTTTTTCAATGACATTAATAATATCTGCTTCTTGACCAACATTAGCCTGAACGGCTAGCCCTCCAACATCATTAGCTGTTTCGGTTGCACCATCTATATTCATGTCAACACAAACTATTGATTTTGCTCCAGCATTGTTAAAGGCTTCACATAATGCTTTTCCTATGCCGCTAGCTGCTCCAGTTATTACAACTCTTTTATCTTTAATTTGCATTAGTCTAATCCTAGTTCTTTAATTGCCTCTTCTCTCATTTGCTTTTTAGCAATCTTACCTGCGGCTACTTTTGGCAGCTCATCGGCTTGAAACCAAGCATATTCAGGAACTTTGAACTTAGCTATTTTTTCTGCCAAGAAGGAAGACAATTCTTCTTGAGACAGTTCTGCTCCAGGATTTAAAGAAATGCGAGTTGCGAGTTTTTCGCCTAGTCTTTCATCGGGGACGCCAAAAACAGATGCTTCTCTTACTGAGGGATGTTCATAAATCGCAGCTTCAATTTCAAGACAGGCTATATTTTCTCCTCCCCTAATAACGATATCTTTAATTCTGTCTTTAATGAACAGAAAGCCTTCATCATCAATTATTCCTACATCACCACTTCTAAACCAGCCTTCATCGTCTAGCACTTCATTAGTAGCCTCTTCATTTTTTAAATAACATCTGAAGTTACAGGTAGATTTAATAGCCACTTCACCAATTTCGTTGGGTCCTAGCTCTGATCCATCTTCTCCAACAACTTTTATTAGATTCAAGAAAGGAGTAGCAAAGCCAGCTGTACTTGGACGATCATACAAGAGCATACCGCTAGCATTAGTAGCATGTGCATTTGTTTCTGTAAGACCATAGCCCACAGTGGCTATAGTATCTGGATGCTCTTTTTCTTGAGCTTTAATTTGCTCCGGTGGTCTTGCAGCTCCACCTGATCCAAGTCCTTTTAAACTAGAAATATCGATATCAGGATTTTCTTTATGTGCCTGCAAAATCTCCCATGACATAGTCGGAACGCCAGTCATATCTGTTACTTTATGTTTTTCTATCAATGAAAGGGCAGTCGTTGCATCCCATTTATACATAAAAACGATTTTCCTTGCAGTAACTAATGATAATAGAAATACCGCATGAGAGCCTGTTACATGAAACAAAGGAACAGCTGCAAGTGTGCATGGATTTGCACCTGCAACAGGGGATGCTTGTGCAACACCATCCACCTCAATTAAGGCTGCAAGTTGTCCCATTAAAGCCCAAGTCTCAGGTGCAGAAACTACACCTCTATGAGTTGATACAACACCTTTTGGATATCCTGTACTACCGGATGTGTACATGATGCTTGCATCATCTTCTGGATCTATTTCTGCTTCTGGAAAAGCTTCCATAGGAGAAACTATGTCTTCAAATGCAACAGTATTAGTATATTGGCTAGCATCACAGCGAACACTAATCCTAGGAATATCATCAATATAACCTTCAAGTCTTTGTAGCCTTTCGCTATCACCTATGAACAAACAAGATTCACTATGCGTAACACCATATTCAAGTTCTTCACCTTGCCACCATGAGTTTAATGGCACAGCAACTGCACCTATCGAAGTTACCGCTATATAAGTGTTTATCCACTCGGGATAATTTCTCATTGAAAAAGCAATTTTATCTCCTTTCTTGACTCCATAATTCGAAACTAAAACATGCGCAAGCCCCGCAGAAGTATTTAATACTTCTTGATATGTATAGGTATCATCTTCATAAGCTAAAAAATCCCACTCACCATGGATCAGTGGAAATTGAAAATAATCTCTTAAATTTTGGGGTAGATTTGCAAAAACATGATATTTGTTTCCTCGAATAGTCTCTTCTTTTAGTTCAAATAAACCTTCTTTTGTAAATTCCCTTGCTAAGTTTTCACGTGCTTCTTTATTGACAAATTCTTTAATATCCATAATTTTATTTTCCTGTAAATTTAGGTTCCCTTTTTTCCATGTAATGATTGACGCCTTCTTTAAAATCTTCAGATTCAAAACTTTCTAACATTGCTGTCATTGAGCTATTTAGATTTTCATCAATAGTTTCTTTCTGTGCATTATAGATTTGTTCTTTCATGATTTTGATTGATCTAGGCGAAACTGATTTTGCTAATTCTTTTGCATAAGCCATCACTTCATCATCAAATTCTTCATCTTTGAAGGTTTTATTAACAATTCCCATATCAGCTGCTTCTGAAGCTGATATTCTTCTAGCAGAAAATAATATATCGTTTGCTCTAGCAATTCCAACTAATCTAGGCAAAATCCAGCCTACACCCCATTCAGCTATTAAGCCTCTTTTAGAAAAGGCACTTGTAAAGATCGCACTCTCTTTAGCAAACCGGATATCACAATATAAAGCCATAATGAAACCTACACCTGCTGCTGGTCCATTGATAGCGGCAATGACAGGTTTAGGTAAAGTAGGGAAGTAGCTAAAACCTCCATCAAACCCCTCTACATTATTTTTGGCATAATCTCTCTCTTCCGGCACAATCTCTTCACTTGATTTACCTTGACTGGTGTTTGCCAATCCATCCATGTCTGCACCGGCACAGAACCCCCTTCCAGCTCCCGTTAGCACAATAACTTTTACATCATCATCCTTGCAGGCATCATCGAGCTTTTCTCTAAGACCTGCTCTTATTTCTGCAGTAACAGAATTTAATCTATCAGGTCTATTCAGTGTAACTGTTGCTACACCATCTTCTTTTTTAAGTAAAACAGCATCATTCATAATTTCTCCTTAGGCTGTAGAGCCACCGTCTATAACAAGCGTATGACCATTAACAAATGTTCCAGCATCAGATGCTAGAAAAACAGCAGCACCACCAATCTCATCTGGTTCACCAATCCTTCTTAAAGGACATGATGCAGTTGATTGCTTAAGTATCTCAGGGTTTTCCCATAAAGCTCTTGCAAAATCAGTTTTAAATAAACCGGGTGCAATAGCATTTGTTCTTACATTTTGCGGTCCAAATTCAGCCGCTAAATTTTTTACCAACATAATATCGGCAGCTTTAGAAATATTATAGGTACCAATTACAGTGCTGGCTTGTAAGCCGCCAATAGAAGATACAATAATAATGCTTCCATCTTTTCTTTCAGTCATTTCAGGAATAACCATTTGACAGAGTAGGTGATTACTTTTGATATTATTATTCATAACCTTATCGAAAGCATCCTCCGGTATGTCCATCATTGAGCCAAAAAAAGGATTTGAAGCTGCATTACAAACCAAAATATCAATCTTTCCTAATTGTGCTCTAGTTTCATCAACTAGCATTTGCAGTGCAGTTTTGTCAGAAATATTACAAGGAATAACGATTGCTCCTCCTTCGGTATCCTTACAAGCCTCATTTATTTCATCTGCAACAATTTCACACGCATCAACTTTTCTACTTGATACAACTACTTTTGCCCCATGAAGAGCCATTTGCATGGCTATTGATTTACCAATTCCTTTTGAAGACCCAGTAATGATTGCCGTTTTTCCTGTTAAATCGAACATAATTTCTCCCTGTTAATAACCAGAAGACTATCCTAGATTCTTTTTAGAAAAAGTACATAGTAGAACTAAATGTTTAGAATCTTGATAAAATGATTTAATGATAAGGAAGTCTATTTATTCTCTTTTGGCATTAACAATTTTTTATTTTGGATTTGTTTATCTAGTGGCTATAGGTTCTTTAGGAAGCTATGAAGGACCAGGTGAGATTTCAAATACTTCAACTCCAAAGGAAATAGTCAGCAGTCGCATACAAAACCAATTAGACGATAAGAATAAAGTTGGTATTAACAATAAAAAGTTAATTTTATTTGGTGACCTTCATGTTCATACAACTTATTCATCCGATGCTTTTCTTTTTAGTTTGCCTTTAATGGCAGGTGAGGGTACTCATCCTCCGGCTGATGCGTGTGATTTTGCAAGATACTGCTCTTCTTTAGATTTTTGGTCAAATACAGATCATGCTGAAGATCTTACACCTCAAGATTGGCAAGAAATCAAAGATACTGTGAGGCAATGTAATCAAGTTAGCGGAGAAGGCCAGCAAGATACCATTGCTTTTTTAGGATGGGAGTGGACTCAAGTGGGTGGATTTGGTGAACAACACTATGGACATAAAAATATTATCCTAAAAGATCTAGAAGATAACAGGATTCCAGCAAGGCCAATAGCCGCACCACAATTAGGTTTTGCTAATATGCCTTTTCCGGCAAAATTTGGATTATCTTCATTGAGAGCTTTTGACGGAAGGGTTCA
>JGI20155J14468_10000224_pt1 | contig 47736 bp, 50 predicted proteins | sample COG_05_FD_14468 | JGI IMG/M metagenome (IMG submission 14468) | reverse complement strand
CCAAGCGACCCTTCTTTTTCTAGGAATTTTCTTGCTTCTGATTGAAGAAATTTTTGATCATCCGAAAAATCTAAATTCATAATTTATTTTAGTAATATAATGTTAATAAATGGTAATAGAATATAATTCTAATTACTATATTTTCATTAAACTTATATAGACTTAATAAACATGTCAATTCAAGATTCAGAAATAAAAGTTAATAAAGCAGACAGCAATTATCTTAATAAACAACAGCAATCTGGTGGTTTATTTTTGGGTTTTATCTTTGTTCTTATGCTCACAAGCATCCTGGCGCTAGCTTTATGGGTTAATCAGATCTCATCAACTAATAACTTTAATTTAATGGGGTATGAGGAAAGAATTTCTTTGTTAGAAGAACAGCTTAATATAGTCGATTCTGTAAATACAGATTCAATGACTGGGATTGCATCGCAACTTCAGTTTCTAGATAAAGAAATTAGAAAACTTTGGGATCTTAGTAATAAGAGAAATAAAGTTAAAATACAAGAAACAGAGACCAAGCTAGAAGAACTAAAAATTAGAATCGAATCTCTTCAAGAGACATCTATTCAATTAGATCAATTATCTACTATTAATCAATCCAATATTGCTGACCAAAGTCAAAAGTTACAATCAATAGAATCATCCAATAAATCTTTACTTGAATTGAGAAAGGATATTAAATCTTTGAACACTGACATCTTGTTAATGGAAGAATCTCTTCAAGCACTAAATAATTATCGAAAACAAAATAATGCAGTAATTGTTCAACTACAAAATGAAATTCGATTGTTAAACTCTTCAATTCTTAATTTAGAGAAGTCATCTCCAGCAAAAGGTGATAATTTTCTATCTGATGAATCTATATCAGAATAAAGCCTTGTAAATATGTGCAGTTTTAAAGCATGCACTCTTTACAAAATTGACTTTGTAGTAAATTCGTAGTTTGATAGAAAATTGCGAATGAATAAATCGATTTTACAGCTTTTCCTCTTTTTAGCTTTTATACCTTTAGCTATTTTAGTAGGCTATGGTGTTATTGTATTTGCTCCCATATTTTGTTGTTTTAAAGCTATAAACTCATATCGTTTCAATAATCTCAAAGAGATGTATTTTTGGATAGCACTTGGGTTTGTTTCATTTATTCTAGCTCTTACAATGCTTGGAGTTGTATGATTATATTTAGGCTTTTTATTTTTATCCTATCTTGTCTTTGTTTAGTAGCAGGCCTTACTACGATCTTAAGCCCAGATGTTAATAATATATTTTTGCCTATAGAAGTTAATGACCAAGCCACCTCGATTTTATTAAGACCATTTGGAGGATTTGTAGCAGCTACTGGTTATATGTCCATGAGATTTTTATATTCATCATCCAAAGTTCAAGTTGGAACTATAGTTTTATATATAGTTTTATTTACGATTTCAGCAAAACTATTTAGCTTTATTTATGATGGTTATACCCATTTTTCTATGGCAACTTTTATAATTGCAGTTATATATGCATTTAGCTTATTTTTCCTTCAAAAATCAAGAAAAAATCAGATCAGTGATCAAAATTTTTTAAATTAAAGATTTATCAGATTACTTAAGATTAAGATAGAACAAAATAGAACTAAATAAGTTAGAATTATGTTTGATAACTCACACATGAAACAAATTTTTTATTGAGGAAACTAATGAAAGTTAGAAATTTTAAGAAAATTTTATTTTCTGCCTTGCTTATTGCAGCATGCGGCGGTGGCGGCGGAGGATCATCAACTCCATCAACCCCATCACCAACTGTAACATTATCATCATCCTTAGCATCAGTGATTGTTGGAGAGGTTGTTACTCTTTCATGGTCATCAACCAATGCATCCAGCTGCTCTGCATCAGGGGCATGGACTGGTTCAAAAGCAGTTAACGGAAACGAAGATGTAACAATATCAACATCTGGGGCCAATAATTTTAGTTTAACATGTACTGGAGAAGGTGGAAGTGGTTCATCTAGTGCAATTGTTAGTGGAATCGCAAATATTTCAGGTGTTGTCGTTGATGGTTACATAAGAGATGCATCAGTTTTTCTTGATACGAATGCAGACTTTAACCTTGATGCTGACGAAACAACTACTTCAAGTGATGCAAATGGATCTTTCACACTTCCAAATCTTGATACTAATGTAGTTGCAATTAATGGAGTTGATGCTGATTCAAATAATACTCTTACAAATTTTAGTTTAGTTCAAGCTGCTAACACTTCTTTAGATTTTAGAGCCATAACACCTCTAACTTCAATCGCATTTCATTTAACTGACCCAACAACAATTAATACAATCCTTGGTCTAGATTCTTCCATAGATATCAATACAGCTGATCCGGTTGCTAATATTAATGAAAGTAATTCCTATAAATTTTTATATGAAAAAGGAAATCAAGTAACTTTACTTGTTTATAGTATGCAATCAGCTATTAATGATATTGCAGGAACTCAAGATACCTCTGAAGCATATTTTTCTAGCATAGCCTCAACTTTAACTTCCCAATATGACGCTTCATCTGAAGCAGTAAATATCGAATCATCTTCATTTATTGATGGTTATGTTGATTTGGTTATGGAAAATATAACTGCAACTATTTCGGACAGCGATAAACAAAACTTAAAAAATACTCTCAAATCTATAATGCCTGTAGTTTCGGTAAGAAATGATTTAACAGTAACCAAAGCTATCACTAATTTCATTACTGGTACTTTTATAAATGATTTTATCTCTATGGCAAAAGGTGAGGCTGCTGAGAGTTTAGTTAATAATTATGTATCAAGTATTAATTCATTAATTGCAGCTGATCAAGGGATAGATTCAACTGACCTTGTCCAGCAAATTACCCTTGTTGATGACACTTCCTCAGTCAATGAAGATGAAAATGTAACATTTACAATATTAAATAATGACACTATAGAAGCTGGATTAGATTACTTCGGACTATTTATTGAATTGTCTACTGCAACCTCAGGTGTAGCTACTCTTAATGCAGATCAAACAGTAACATATGAACCTGACCTTAATTTTAATGGTCAGGAAGATTTAGTTTATACAGTTAATGTCGATGGAACTGTTGCATCTGGAAACATAGCAATAACCATTAATCCAGTTAATGATGCACCAACTTTTGATGATCTTGCCTCTAATTTTACAATAGAAGAGAATACGACTTCAGTTACTACTGTTGCCGTTTCAGATGTAGAAGAGGATGCTATTGGGTTTTCTCTTTCTGGTGAGGATAAAGATTTATTTTCAATAAGTGGAACAGGAGTGATAGCTTTTGTATCCAATCCAGATTTTGAGAGTCCTGCTGACTCCAACCAAGATAATATTTACAATCTTAATATCGAGGCCTCGGATGGAACAGATTCAGTCATACAAGCTGTAACAGTTGAAGTTTCTAATATAGAAAACGAGGGAAATCCAATCATCACAGGCCTAGCATCATCTCTTACAGTTGATGAAAATCAGCAATCAGTAATAGAGTTTACAGTTTCAGATCCTCAAAACGACACTATTACTTATTCAATTTCAGGAGTTGATAAAGATTTATTTACATTAATATTTGATGGCTCTGCTGCATCACTTAGTATGAATGCAGTTGATTATGAAAATCCTACTGATAGTGATGCAAATAATATTTACTCAGTTTCTGTAAATTTCAGTGATGATTTAAATACAACCACTCAAACTATTGAGTTACTAATTAATAATGTAAATGATAATAATCCAGCATTTGATCCCGACTTTGCTACAGCTGTAAGTATTAATGAAAATCAGAATAATGTTACAACTATCCAAGCAAGCGACGCTGATGGAGATGATTTAACTTATAGTATTTCTGGAGGCGATAGTGCTGTGTTTGCTATTTCGAGCTCGGGTGTTATTACCATGACAACCAATCCTGATTTTGAATCTAAATCCTCGTATGTTTTTAATTGTTCAATAAGTGATGGAGTCAATGAAGCTGCAGCCGGAATGACCGTAACCATTCTTAATGTTAATGAAGCTCCAGTTTTTACAAGTTATACTCCAGGAGTCCAAGCTCAAATTTCAGCTGAAGAAAATACTACGTCTTTAACAACCATAGCAGCTTCAGATGAGGATGGTGATACTTTATCTTTTAGTATTTCAGGATCAGATGCTTCAGCCTTCACCATTTCTGATGCAGGTACTTTAAGTCTGTCCAATTCTCTAGATTTTGAAAATCCATCTGACTCCAATACTGATAATATTTATGACTTTTCTGTTACGGTAAGTGACTCCGCCTTAAGCGCTTCAGTAAATTTTTCACTATCTATTCAAAATACAAATGATAATGCTCCAGTAATAAGTGATTTAGCTTTAAATACTGATGTATCTAATGGACAAACTTCAGTTACTTCAGTTACTGTAACGGATGCTGATAATGATACGCCTACTTTGTCACTTACCGGTGATGACGCTGCAGCATTAAATATTACTTCAGAGGGTGTAATAACATTTAATACAAATCCAGATTACACATCTCCAATTGATAGTGACGGAGATAATATTTATGAGTTTACTGTTAATGCCTCAGATGCAGATTTTACTACTACGCAATCTGCTACTGTAACAGTTCTTGAGACCAATGATCCGCCAACATTTAGCGGATTAGAATCCTCTTACTCTGTTGAGGAAAATACGGTTGAGGTAGTCACAGTAAGCGCTTCAGACCCTGATGGGAGCCCTATAACATTTTCACTTTCTGGAGATGATTCAGAAGATTTTACTATCTCAGCTAGCGGAGTTCTGTCTTTTGCTGCAACTTCTGATTATGAAATTCCTTCAGATGACGATACAAATAATATATATGAAATTAATGTAGTAATCTCTGATGGAAGCAATGAAGTATCCCAACCTGTGAGTATTACTGTTACAGAAGTTCCGGAAGCTCCAGAGTTTATAGGTTTACCTGCAGTATTTTTGATAGAAGAAAATGATAATACAGTCTTGACTCTAGAGGTTGCTGATCCTGAAGGTGATGATTTCGGTGAAGTAACAATGTCTGGAGTTGATGCTGCTGAATTTTTACTTGGAAGTAATGGCTTTTTAAGATTTAATTCTTTAGAAGGTGCTAACTATGAAGTTCCTACTGATGCAAATCAGGATAATATTTATGAAATCACTTTTTCAGTTACTGATACCACGAATAATTTAACAAGAGTTCAAGATCTCAGCGTTCAAGTTACTGACTTAAAAGATACTTTTTCTTTAACCCAGACGATATTTGTAGCTTCAACAACAGTTCTTGATGGTGATGTTCCTACTCCGATGAATAATGGAGTTGGTTATCCAGAGGTTCCAAATAATTCATTAGAAACTTCTCAAACATTAATAACCCCAAGCGAAGTTACTGGTTTTGTTGGTGACAAGCTAGTTGAAGTTATAGTAAGAGATGAAGACGGTAATGTAATTTTTGATGATGAAGGAGAGGTATCTTATAACTCTGTTCAAAGAGATGATCCTGAGGATTGGTATAAAATTGATACTGTTCCAGGACTTCAAATTGAACTTGCGGTAGAAGATTATCAGCAAGAAATTGAAGATGCTGATGGTAATACTTCAACAGTAACTAACAAGCCTACACTTCTTCTATACAATTCAGCTGGAGGACTTGTAAATGTTTCTTATACTGCTGATTCAACTGATGAATATCAAAAAATTAATCTTCCTGATTCTGGAATTTATTATGCTGTAGTTGCAAAAGATGTAGGCGCTGCTAAATACACTTTACTTTTATCTCCTGGTTCATCTGCTTCCAGTACAAGTTTTGAGTCTTCTAATGGCACATATGTTGAAGGTGAATTCATTTCATACATACCATTCAAAGGTAATCTTGATAACTATAAGGATGATTATCCAAAATTCAATCAAGATGAAAGCTTAAATCAGAAGATTTCTTACATAGATAAGTCTAATTTTATGGGACTAAGAGTTATAGAATTTGATGTTGAAAGCGAATACTTTAAAGTCTTTGGAAATGATACATTATTAGATAATGAAGAATTGAAAAAAACCAATCCTGAGCAAATTTTCTACTTAAAACAATGGAATTTACTTCAACACTATAAAAAACTAAACCCTAAACTAAATCTAGAGTTTAATAGGATTCATGAAAAACTAGGTTTTACTCAAGATACTTATTGGGATTATCAGTGGGGTCTAAAATTAATGGGGTTAGATAAAGTATTAAATGCAACAGGTCAAGATGCAAAAGATGTTGCCGTAGCAGTGATAGATTCTGGTTCTCCCTCTGAAAGTTCAACTGCATGGACAACATCGCATTTTCTTCAGGGAGGATTTGACTTTATCGATAATGATTCTGATCCTTTTGATTCTGCTGATGTTTCAAGTAATTCACATGGAACTCATGTAGCTACTACGATTTCTGCTGCAAATGATGGAAATAATATTAATGGATTTGGAATTTACACAGTTCCATTTAGAGTTTTTGGTCCTACTGGAGGAGCATCTCAATCTGATGTTACCAACTCTATGCTATATGCTGCTGGACTTCCAAATATCACAGGCCAAATTTATTCAGGCTCTGTACCTATAAGAGTAGTAAACATGAGCTTGGGAAGTATAGGAGGGGGCTGTAGTACAGCATATAGAAATGCAATAGCAGATGTTACCAACGCTGGTGTTACCGTCGTTTCTTCATCTGGTAATAGCGCTGAAGAAAACCCAGGGGTAAAAGGCTATCCCGCATCATGTGAAAATGTAATATCTGTAGGAGCTGTCGACCCTCTTTCACAAAGAGCTTATTATTCAACTTATAATGACGAATTAGATGTTGCAGCTCCTGGAGGTACTACGGGAACTGATTTAAATGGAGATGGTCAATCAGATGGTATTTTAGCTTTTGATGGGTCTGAAAACCTAGCCTATTATCAAGGTACTTCAATGGCCTCACCTCATGCAGCTGGAGCAATAGCGCTTATTTATGCTTTAAAGCCTGAATGGGATGCTGTTCAAATGGAGGCTTTTATCAAATCTGGTTTCTTTACTGACGATATAGGTACAGAAGGTAAAGACGATGAATTTGGATATGGTTTAATCAATCTTGATAAAGCATTTACGAATTTAATTGATGGCGGGCTTGATTTTACTTATGCAACTATAACGCCTGGTTCATTCAACTTTGGTTATACAGATACAGAAAAATTAATCACAATAACAAAAGTAGGAACTGGTGATTTGAGTGTTACCCAAGTAACTTCACCAAACTCTGAATTGGTTTCAATCGAAGCTATTGAAATTGATGCTAGCGGTTTTGGAACATATAAAATTACCCTTATCAGAGGTGATGTTCCAGATGGAACCTATAACGGAAGTGTAGTTGCAGAGTTAAGTGATGATAGTAAATCAAATGTTACTTTCACTTATTCTCTTGGTGCTGAAAGAGTAGGTCCTGAAATTGGATATGTTCTTGCTTATTTATATGATGATAATGGAGATTACTATAAGGGCTGGAGAATACAATTAGGAGAAGGTGGACTTACTTTCCAGGTAACTGACATTGATATTGGAACATATAAGTGGCTTTTTTCTACTAATATTGATAGTGATGGTTATATAAGAGGCTATGGAGAAATTTGGGAAAATTATCCTGAGCTAACATCTCAGTATGAGTTCTTTACATTAACAGACAGTGATATTGAGGCATCTAGTGTTTATTTAAAAACTCGTTCAAGTGGAGGAGCTTTAAGTGCCTCTTCTATGCTTTCAGATCTTAATAACAAGAATGAGACAAAACATACCAATATTAAATCTAAATTAATTATTTTAGAAAATTAGTATTTGTGTTGGTAAAAGATCAGATTAATTTACAATTAATTGAAAATTATCTATATAATGCTGTGAAATTTGGGGATGTGGTGGAACTGGTAGACACGCTTGGCTTAGAACCAAGTGCCGAAAGGTGTGGGGGTTCGACTCCCTCCATCCCTACCATCTGACTATTAATATACATATTAATTATTGCTTTCAGGTAAGATATCTGGGGAATTAATAATTAAATTTGAATGAATTTCCCATATCGCTTTAGGTTAATCTCTCTCTCAACTCTTGCAGTTTTTATTTGCTACATAGATAGAATTAATATCTCAGTTGCTGCAGTAGAAATACAAGATCAATTTGGTTGGGATAATACCCAGCTTGGATTAGTTTTTTCTTCATTTTTTGCTGGTTATATATTTACACAGTACTTAGGCGGCTTTTTAGCTGATCGTTATGGTGGAAAGAGAGTTCTTGGTTACGGCGTTTTGCTCTGGTCATTTTTTACGATCTTGACACCAGCTGCTGCTCACCACAGTTTTTTCTTTTTAATAATTGTAAGAGTTTTAATGGGTCTAGGAGAGGGTATTACTTTTCCTGCTTGGCATAGTCTTTATGCTAGATGGATTCCGTATCAAGAAAGAACAAGAGCCATAGCTTTTACCAATAGCGGCATTCCTCTTGGAAGTATTTTTGCATATATCATGACACCGATCATCATGATTATGCTTGGATGGGAGTGGGCTTTTTACTCATTTGGAGCCCTTGGAGTAGTTTGGTTCTTTTTTTGGCATAGAAATATTACATCTCTTCCAACTGATCATCCTGACATCGCTCAAAAGGAGCTTGATTTTATTCTTGCAGAAGCTCCAGCTAAAGAGAAAGCTCCAAAACTTCCTGCTTTTAAAAAGCTAATTAAAAATAAACCTTTGTGGGCAATTATTGTTGCCCATTTTTGTGTAAATTGGCCCTTATTTGTTCTTATATCCTGGTTACCTATATTTATAAAAGATGGTCTGGGGGTTAGCTATCAGGATGATACGGCTACATTTATCTTATTAATTTTAGTGCCTTCACTAGTATCTGTTGTATTTGTTAATGTGGGTGGTTATTTATCTGATTTTTTTATCCAAAAAGGCCATCGTATACTTACAGTACGAAAAATCTCAACTGTTATTGGTTTTGGCGGTTCTTCTTTAGCTCTAGCAATACTCCCATCTGTTGGATCCATTATTGGCGTTATGACAATGCTCTCTATAACTAATATGTGCGCAGGTCTTGGCACCGGCGGTTATTCTGTAAATCATGCAGATATAGGTCCTAAACATACAGGTTCAATTATGGGAATAAGCTCAACTATTGCAACAATTCCAGGAATAGTTGGTGTGGCAATATCTGGAGTACTGGTTGATGTAACAGGCTCTTTTGATAGCGTATTCTATCTTTCATCAGCTATTTTACTATTTGGCGGCATCTTTTATCTAACTTTTGCTAGCACTACAAAGCAATTTGATTAATTATTATTTGATTTTTTGAATATTTTTTAAAATATTCGAATAAGTTATAATGGTTGATGGAAACAAAATTAGATATAGCAAAAAACTGGCTCCCAAGATATACAGGAATGCCTTTAGAAAAATTTGGGGAGTACATCCTCGTAACTAACTTTAAAAATTATGTTGAGAAATTTTCTGAACGATTTTCTGTAGAAATTCATGGAGAAGGGCGCGCAATGCAAGCGGCAACTAATTCAAATGGACTTACTATTATTAATTTCGGCATGGGTTCTCCTAATGCAGCAACTATTATGGATTTATTGGTAGCGGTAAAACCAAAAGGGGTACTATTCTTAGGTAAATGTGGTGGTCTTAAAGATTCATCAGAGATAGGTAATTTTATATTACCAATAGGAGCTATAAGGGGAGATGGAACATCAAATGATTATTTTCCACTTGAAGTCCCGGCTCTTCCATCTTTTAAACTCCACAAGTTTGTATCAGATATTATTGTAGAAAAACAAAGTGATTACAGGACAGGTGTTATTTTTACAACGAATAGAAGAGTTTGGGAGCATGATAAAAAGTTTCTAGAACGTCTAAAGCAAACTACATCAATTGGTGTTGATATGGAGACTGCTACAATCTTTTCTGTAGGTCATTTTAATGAAATAGCAAGAGGGGCTTTGTTGCTAGTATCAGATGTACCTTTAACTCTTGACGGAGTTAAAACCGAAGAATCAGATAAAGCAGTTACCCAAGAATGGGTAGATCTTCATCTTGAAATAGGTATTAAAGCAATGACTGAAATTGGAAAAAGTGGCGAAGAAATAAAACACTTCAAATATTAATTGTCAGATACAAATTTCTGAAAGTAGTCATATATCTCTTGTTCTTTTCTATCTCTTGCAGTTGTCCATTCACTGCTAGTAGATGAGTTAACAATATTTTTTTTGAAATCTAAGATAACAACTCTAGGAACTCCTTTTTTAGGTTCTATATTTAGATGATTCATTAATTCCATATTTCTATCATATCTTCCAATATCAATATGTATTATTCGATAATATCGCTGTAAAAATTTTTTAATAGTAGGCATAGCTAAAGTACCAGCAAGAATTCTGCAGTCTGGGCACCAGTTGCCTCCAAATATAACAACAGGTTGCTTATCATTATTTATAGATTGATTAATAAATTTATCTAGCTCCGATGAATCAATAATTTTTTCATCATAAGGTAATGGGAGCGGTGTTGATAAAACGTCCTCTGAACTTAACATGTCGAAGTCAGTAAAACTATCCATGCTTACAATTAGCGTTAAGAAATAGAAAAAATATTTATGCATTTATATTAGAATAATTCATAAGGATGTAATATAGCTTAATAGACATTAAATAGGGAGCTTACGATGATTTGGATTATTAGATTATTTCTTTTATCAATGACACTTATGTATTTTGGTATTGGTGTATGGGCAATTCTTTCTCCATTATTTTCTGCTGTAGAGGCAGACTATCCTTCGATAACTGAATATATTGGTTTATCTATCTCAAGCACGATTGGCTACTCTGAGCTTGCTGGTATATATGGTGGTTTAAATCTTGGTGTAGGAATCTTATGTTTTATTGGTATTTTTTCACTAAATTATATGAAAAAATCTTTACAACTTTTAATGTTTTTAACTGGAAGTATTGCCGCTGGAAGAATAATATTTTCAGCAATTCCATCCACTCCGCCTCTAGTTAACACTTTTTTTATTTTTGAAATATTAACTTTTACTTTTTGCATATTTGCTTTGAATTTTTTTAAGCCTTTAAAAAATTCTGCTTAAAAGACCTATATAAACAATATATCCAGATACTAAGGACAATCCTACAAACCTATATATATATGCAGATGTATTTTTATAGTTAAAGCTTAAAGCTATAAGAATAAAAACAACAGTCAGAACAGACATCACCATCATATCTCTTGTAATTATAGATGCATCATAGGTTTGATTAGAGAATATTCCTAAAATAGGCATTACAACAGTTATATTTAAAACATTTGATCCAATAATGTTTCCAAGAACCATTTGATTTTTTTTCTTTATGAGAGCACTAATAGTCACCGCTAATTCCGGAAGACTAGTTCCAATAGCTAGGACAGTTAGTCCAACAATGAGCTGAGGCACTCCTATTAAAAGCGCAATTTTTTCTCCATGAATAACTGCATAATTTGAACCAATGACAAGAGCAGTAAGACCAATTACAAGAAATATAAAAAGATTTAAAACAGTTGAATTATTGCTTTCTGAGTGACTATCAGAATCGATTGGTTGAGTAGCCATAATATATATAAAATATGCTAAAACCAAAAGAAGTAGCAGCGAATCCAACTTGCTAATATTTAAATCACTTAAAGCAAATATTCCAATAAGAACACTCACTCCTAGGGCAATAAAGTTTCTTTTAGATGTTGGATTTATTCCTACGCTATAACCAATACATGAAACACCAAAAATTAAAGCAATATTCGAGATATTTGATCCAACAATAGTTCCAAGAGCTAATTCTTCATTGTTATTAATGATAGATGATATGCCTACAAATATTTCAGGAAAAGAGGTACCTAAAGCAATAACACTAAGACCGATAATAAAATCACTTATCCCAATCTTTCCTGCAATAGATGATGCATTGTCTATAAATTTATTAGCTCCCCATATGAGCAAAGTCAAAGACAAGATTAGCCATAAAATACTTGTGAATAGTTCCATCTAATTATTTTACATTGGAATGGATTATCAAACACTTATCTATAATTTTTTTATACATATCAAATTAAATTATTTTTTTAAAAAGGCTATATAATTATCAGAATTCACTATTTCTTAGGAGTACGAATGAAGATAAATGATCTATTTGGAATTGAAGGCAAAGTTGCTGTTATATCTGGAGGCTCAAGAGGAATTGGTGAGATGATCGCTGCTGGTTTTCTTGCTAATGGAGTTAAGGTTTATATAACTGCCAGAAAGGAGAAAGAGCTCCATTTAAAAGCTGAAGAGCTTGTTCATACATATGGTGGAGAATGTATTTCAATAGGAAGCGATCTTAGTACTCTAGACGGCATAAAAGCTTTTGCAGATGAAATTAAGAGCAAAGAAGAGCACATTGATTTTTTAATCAATAATGCAGGAGCTGCATGGGCAGAACCTTTTGGTGCTTTTTCTGAGGGCGGTTGGGACAAGGTTATGGATTTAAATGTAAAAAGCATATTCTTTTTAACCCAGGAGCTTGCTCCATTATTACGAATAAATGGAACAATAGATGATCCATCCAGAATTATTAATATTGGTTCTATAGATGGGATGAATGTTGCTGCATTTGAGACTTATTCATATGGTGCATCAAAAGCTGCAGTTCATCACTTAACAAGACAACTTGCTAAAAGACTTATTGACGAGAATATTCTTGTTAACGGAATTGCCCCAGGACCATTCCCAAGCAATATGCTTGGAGCTGCAGTTGCTCATGATTATAGTGAGATTGCCAAAAGAAACCCTAGAAAAAGAATTGGTTCACCAGAAGATATGGCTGGCCTAGCAATATTTCTGTGTTCAAGGGCAGGAGCTTTTACTGTAGGAGAAACAATTACCTGTGATGGAGGTATTGTGAAGTTGGGCGGACATAACTTAGGTTAAAAATATTTTAAACACCTATAGCATTTTTATAAGCTTCAATTAAAAGATTGCGCATCCAGATATGAGCTCCATCCATGTCGTCACTAGCATGCCAAATCAAGAAATATTCCATCGATGGAAGTTCCAGAGGTATATCAACATAATCAAGTTTATGCCTCAAAGCAAAACTTTGGGTGCAAAATAAAACAATATCTGTATTCCTTACAACATCTGGAGCAATTAAAAAATGCTGAGCTCGTAGGGCAATATCTCTTTTGAGACCTAGTTTTGCTAACTCTACATCAATAATATGAGGGCCTTTTCTTCTTTGTGAAATATTGAGATGTCTCTCTGAGAGAATGTTCTCTAAGGTAATCTCTTTATGTTTTGTTAACGCATGATTAGCCCTATGAGCAACAACAAAATGATCCTCAAAAACTTTTTGTGATTTGACTTCATTTGATCTTGGTATTACAGGATCAACAACAAAATCTAGCTGATTAGTTGCAAGAGCATGAACTTGATCTCTTCTTGAGTAATGATAGCTACCTACAGATACATTTGGAGCTATCTTATCAATTTCTTCCATAAGGTAGGGCAGAACTCTTCCTTCAGAGACATCAGCTAAAGATATTTTAAAATTTCTAATACTTGATGCAGGATTAAATTCATCTGGTTCATCAACACTTTGCTGCATTAGCATTAGAGCATTTTGAATATCAGCAATCATATTCTCAGTTTTTTGTGTAGGAATCATTCCAGAACCAGTTCTTTTAAACAAATCGTCATTAAATTTTATTCTTAATCTGGATAAAGCATTACTAACAGCAGGTTGAGTTATTCCTACAACATCAGCAGCCTTGGTAAGACTTCCTTGAGTGTAAATAGCATTCAATATTACAAATAAGTTAAGATCGAAAGTGCTTATTTTCATAGTTTATTTTAATTCCTAACTAGTATTGAAAGTGATGTGAAGTTATCATTATATTAGCTATATAAACGACATTCACGAAACTTATAATACCATATTGGTAGCAGTTTAGAAGGGAGACTAAAGATGGAATACGAAATCAGTCAAAAAGCACAAGATCTTATAAATAGAGTTCAAGAATTCATTGATACAGAAGTCGCACACAATGAAGTTTTATATCATGAACAATCTAAAGATGCAGATGGAACCTGGGTAGTTCCTCCAATCATGGAAGAAATGAAGACAAAAGCTAAAGCTGCAGGATTATGGAATATGTTTCTTCCCGAAAGTAATAATGGGGCAGGGCTAACAAATCTAGAATATGCACACCTAGCAGAAGTTATGGGTGCTCATGGCATTTCATCAGAAGTATTTAATTGCTCTGCACCTGATACTGGAAACATGGAAGTACTTGAAAGATATGGCTCTGAAGAGCATAAAGAGATGTATTTAAAACCATTACTCAATGGTGAAATTCGCTCGGCTTTTGGAATGACAGAACCTGGTGTTGCATCCTCAGATGCAACTAATATAGCTTCATCAGCAGTGCTTGATGGCGACGAGTATGTAATTAACGGAGAAAAATGGTGGACATCAGGCGCTGGAGATCCTAGATGTAAATTTATCATCTTTATGTGTGTAACTAATCCTGATAATCAAAGACATCAAAGGCAATCTCAAATACTTGTTCCCATGGATGCTGAAGGTGTTGAAATAATTAAAATGATGCATGTGTTTGGATATGATGATGCACCGCATGGACATGCTCATATGAAATTTACTAATGTAAGAGTTCCAAAAGAAAATTTATTACTTGGTGAGGGCAGAGGCTTTGAAATCGCTCAAGGCAGATTAGGGCCTGGAAGAATTCATCATTGTATGAGAGCTATAGGTCTAGGTGAGAGGGCGCTAGCTATGATGTGTAAACAAAGTTTGTCTAGAGTTGCATTTGGTAAACCATTGGCAAGATTAGGTGGAAATATGGATATTATTGCTAATTCCAGGATTGAGCTTGATCAAGCAAGGCTTTTAACTTTAAAGGCTGCACATATGATGGATACAGTTGGTAATAAAGTTGCAGCAAGTGAAATAGCTCAAATAAAAGTTGTTGCTCCAAATGTTGTATGCGACATTTTAGATAGAGCTATTCAAATGCATGGTGGCGCAGGTGTTTCACAAGTTTATCCATTAGCATCAATGTATGCGCATATGAGAACATTAAGACTTGCAGATGGTCCTGACGAGGTTCACCGAAGAGCAGTTGCAAGACATGAATTAGGTAAATACACAGTCAATGAAGCTGGCGAGGTAGAATCTTCGCATATTTCTAGAAGCTAAAAAATAGGTGACCGATAATAATAATCTAATTTTTTATGATACTGAGACGACTGGGATTCAAAGGGATTTCAGTCAGATACTTCAGTGTGGATCTGTTTTAACAGATAAAGCATTCAACTCTTTAGAAGAGCAAGATATAGGTTGCGCCCCTTTGCCTTGGATCATTCCAAATCCAAGAGCTATGCTTACAAACAAAAAAACAAACTTATTTAATTCAAATGTATCTCATTACGAGATGATTTTAGATTTGCAAAGACAATGGAAACAATGGACTCTTGATAATCCTGGAATATTTATTTCATATAACGGCCATGCATTTGATGAAGAGTTGGTAAGAAGGCAATTCTTCTGGAACTTGCTTGAACCGTATATAACTAATACGAATGGAAACGGTAGATTAGATTTGATGTTAATGATGCATAATATTGTTTGCTTCTTTCCCGAAGCGATAAATATACCTTTGTTTGAAGATGGACCAAAAATCAGTCTTAAGTTAGAAGATATAGCTAGAGCAAATAATATTAGTGCTGATAGCGCTCATGATGCAATTGCAGATTGTAATCTAATGATAGACGTCACAAAAAAAATACACTCAGCTGTTCCAGATGTCTTTCATTCTTTTTTAAACATATCAACTAAACCTGGCGTTATGAATCTTCTAAATACAGATGGTTTTTTAGCTTTGGGAGAGGTTTTTAGGCGACAGATATTCAGATATCCAGTTGTATTTTGTGGCAGTGATCCGTCAAGACCAAATGAGATTGTTTTTTTTGATTTAAGTTTTGATGATCCTGAAGAGATACTAGAATTAGAGCTCTCTGAAATATTTAAATTAATTAATGCAGGCGGAAGAGACGGACCTTTAAAGAAATATAAAATTAATAAAACTATACCTATTTGTCATAGTGATCTTTTAACTGATAGAACTCTTTTTGATATTGATTTTGATGAATTAAACAGAAGAGCTCAGTTAGTAAAAAATCATGAAGACTTTCAAACAAAGGTATCTCAAGCTATGTCAGATAGAATGATGAGTTTTCCTGAACCAGAGTTCATAGAACAAACCATATACTCCGGTGGATTTCCCTCATATAAAGATAAAGACCTCATGCAAGAGTTTCATCTTACTGATGATGCTGAGCATAGAGTTAAAATTGCAAGAAATTTTGAAGATGAAAGAACACGAATTTTCGCTGAACGAATAATTTGTCAAATGCATTTCGAGCAAGCTCCCAATGACTTCAAAAATAGATACAAAGAGCTATTTGATGAGCGCATTGCCTCAAAGGGTTTATGGGGTTATGTTGAATCTTCAATAGAGGAGACATCAAAGTTACTTGACGAATCTGACGACCAGGAAACAACTAATATTCTAGAAGATACACTAGAGCATCTAAGAAAAATGCAATCTCTAATTGATTGATTTTATTAATAGTTGTTTAATTGCATAATGAAGAATATAAAAATATATTTAGCATTATGCGCAGCTATTTTTTTATCTTCATGTGGTGGTGGGGGCTCTTCTGCATCAATAGTACCTGAGCCTGATATTCAGAATCCTTTTGATCTAGCATGCGCAAGTTATCAAACCAATACTAGAAAATGTAGTTTCACCCATAATGGAGTTCTTAGAGAATACTATGTCTTCACACCCTCATCTTACTCTCCGTCATCTAACTCACCTCTGCTATTTGTATTTCATGGGTATGGTAGTTCTGCAACAAACATTTTGTATTATTCAAATTTTCAAGGACTTGCAGAACAAGACAGTTATATCCTAGTTTATCCACAAGGGTCTTTATTAAATGGAGTGACGCATTGGAATGTAGGCGGTTGGACTGTTGGAAGTGCAGTTGATGATGTCAGTTTTACTGAAGATATCATAGATATCATAACTAACGAATATTATATTAATACTGATCGTATCTACTCTACTGGAATGTCTAATGGTGGATATATGAGTTATGGTCTAGCATGTAACTCGACGAAGTTTGCGGCCATTGCATCTGTTACTGGATCAATGACTCCCGAAATAGATAACAATTGCGCTCCTGATCACCCTACGCCTATTTTACAAATTCATGGTTTGCAGGATTTCACTGTTCTTTATACTGGTGCTGTATGGTCACTTAGCATTCCTGATGTTATGGAGTATTGGTCTTCTTTCAACACTTGTGATGAAGAACCCTCAACGATTATTAATGATCTTAATGACGGCAGTTATATCCTCTTTGATTCTTATCAAAATTGTTCAAATAGTGTAGGTGTTGAACTCATACTGCATAGCACTATGGGTCATACCTGGCCATCTATCAATAACCATAGTATTAGTGCTACTGAGCAGATTTGGTCTTTTTTTNGTAAATATGATATTAATGGTTTGATTAATTAAAGATTTTTTTAATTAAAAGTTGCTAATTTCATCGTGNAATTTTTTAACACCCTTACTAACTGTCTCTATAAATATTACTGGCAAGAATGCATGAATAATACCTGCTACTCCAATTAATATTAGTTTCAAGCTTACAACAGAGACTCTTAAAGCGTGTGGGATGTAACCAATATTTACTTTACTCAGATGTTTAAAATCTACCCACATTATTAGATTCTATACTATCCACAATATTTTTAAACTCTAACAAGAAAGGTAATAAAATGTCTGTATAATGCAAAAACTATTTATAGACCCGTAGCTCAGTTTTGGTTAGAGCGCCGCATTGACATTGCGGAGGTCGATGGTTCGAGTCCATTCGGGTCTACCAACTCAAAAGAAATTTAAAGTTGAGAAATATAGTCCGTCAATCTATCTTTATTCATCAGAAACATAGATTTCATATTTTCTGCTTGCGACATAACTTGATTTAAGTTTGAAGGATTTTCTCCAACCTGAATTACCCCAACCATAGCCATAACTGCATGCGGTGTACATTGATAAGCATATAGACCCTCAATATCAAAAGTTACACTTATATCTTGACTAAGCTCGCTAGACCATGAGGTTGCTCCTGAAGGAATCATTCCAGGAAGAGAAGCTGAATTATGAGCAGCATCTGTTGAAATAAAATTAACCGTATCCCCTTTATTAATTTTTAAGACAGCTGGTTCAAAAACCATAACGCCAGAAGAACCTTGATTTAACATTTTTACAGAATAGTCAGCGGTGAAAGCATTAAAATTTATTATAAGAAGTGAAAGTAGTAGTAGTTTTTTCATAAAAATTGTCCTGTAATTATAATTAAGGTAGTTACGATTGCTAAAAAACAAAAACCTAATAAAATTGCAATCGCAAGAATCTTAGAAGGAGAAGGGGTAAAGTTTGTTTCAGCTTCACCTAAACCGAAAAGTAACTTAAATAACCTAACCAAAAAATATGCCGTTCAAATACATTGAAGCCAACATAAACGCCATCACCACAACTTGGATTACAGCTGGTATTACTACAAATAAAATTAACGGATCAAATTTCATTGCCATAAAATAGTCATTCTCTAGCCATTCACGCGTCTCTTCAACTGTTGCTTCTTTAACATTCGTAATCATTAAATGCTCCTTTAAATAGATTTAAGCGTTATTATAAATATTTATAATCAATTATCAATACTTATTATAATAAGTATTTAGCTCATAAAGGCATTTATAATTTTATTTAAAGACAAACATTTAAGAGTATTGCGATACTCTTAGTAATTTACTTAAGTTCTAAGTCCAAACAAAAAGAATCATAGGTATGGATACAGTGATTATTAATAAATCTAAGGGGAGACCTAGCCTCCAATAATCAGTAAATTTATAATTTCCAGGACCCATCACAACAGTATTACATTGATGTCCGATTGGAGTTAAAAAAGCACAACTAGCTCCAACAGCTACAACCATTAAAAAGGGCTCCACAGGATAACCAAGCTCTAAGGCTATTCCAGCTGATATAGGAGCCATAATCACCGCAGTAGCAGCATTATTAATAATGTCAGTTGTCGCCATTGTTACTATTAAAATAGTAAAGAGGATCCAGAATTGGCTTAAATCACCAGCAAAAATAGAAATGCTCGATGATATGACATCAGTCAGACCGGTTGTTTGTAAAGCAGTACCTACTGGTATCATTGCAGCCAACATAATTACAATAGGCCAGTCAATATCTCTATAAAAATTACTATCAATAATTTTAATTCGGGCAAAGCCTAAGACGCATAAAAGGAATGCAGCAGCTGTTGAAAGAACGTTGAATGCAACTAGGCATATTGCAACAGTGAAGAATATTAAACCTTTCAGCAATCTACTTCTGCTGGGGATGGTTTGCAGTTCTCTTTGTCTTAAAGGCATTAATCCCAGATGTTTAATCTTATTTGTAACGTCTTCTTCATCTAAATCTCTGATTCCTAAGAGTAGTACATCTCCTGATTTAAATGTTTCTCTTGTAAGCCTTGTTCTATATTTAGCACCTTTTCTCCATAGACCCAATAAATTTAATTCTTCATAAGCTAGCTTTAGAAAAAAATCATATTTTCTACCTATCAGTCTTGAGCCAGGTACTATCATAGCTTCAATCTCTTCTAGATCATCATCATCAAAAGAATGAAGCTCTTTTGGTATTGTTAAATTAAATCTATCGAGCAGTACACCAATATCATCTGGAGGACTTTTAATTACTAGAATTTGTCCAGATCTTATTCTAGTATTATTTTTAACTTTACTTACCGCACCTCTTTCATTAACTACACCAATAATTTCAATATCTTCTCCTGCAAGCTTTTTAAATCTTGATAATGTTTTTCCAATCAATTCACTATTTTCGCTTATACATACTTCAAATAAGTAACCTTTTAAATTAATAAGACTAGAGCCAGCTCCTTTCAGATCTCTTAATTGGATAAGTTTAGTTCCCAATATGCACAAAAAAATAAGACTTAATATAGTTATAACTAAACCTACATAAGAGAAATCAAAGAAATTAAATCCCATTGAGCTAATTGAAGCTTTGTATTCTGAAATAATAATATTTGGTGGAGTTCCAATTGCAGTATTCATACCTCCTAAAATACAAGCAAAGGATAGGGGCATTAAAAATTTAGCAGGATGCCATTCAAAACGTTGACAAATATTTAAAGTAATCGGTAAAAGGATAGCTAGAGCACCAATATTATTTATAAATGAAGATAAGAATGCTGCAATAAAAAGAAGTGATATTAAAAATTGTAATTCAGTAAATTTTTTCCCACCAATTAACTTACCTACCAGACCTGTAAGACCTGAGTTTTTTAAACCTTGGCTAATAATTAGCACAAGAGCAACTGTTATAACTGCTGGATGAGCAAAGCCTAAGAAGGCATCTGCAGAAGGTATGACACCAAGAATTACAAGAACAACCAATGCTCCCATTGAGATAGCATCGTATCGAAACTTACCCCAAATAAAAAAGCCTAAAAGTATAACTAGGGTTGCAGTTAATATGAATTGATCGCTCATAAAGAGTTATGATTTTTCCGGCGTACTCTCTAAGTAAAGCGATGTAGATGGGAAAGCAAATTCTGAATCGTTCTTTTCTACTATCTTCATTATATTAAAAATTAAAGTTTCTTTAGTATTACAAAAAGCAGCAAAGCCACATGGATCAGAGTAACAAACAATCATAATATCTATTGAACTAGAACCAAGTTCTATAACTCTAACAACCGGTTCAAGATCTCCATCAGATACAAAATCATCACTCTTAATAATATAGTCTTTAATCTCACTTCTAATAGACTCTAATTGTTCAACGCTTGTAGAATAAATTAAATTAATTTTCCAATCTAATCTCCTATTTATAATACCAGCATGATTAATAACCATTACATCAGACAAATCTTTATTTGGGATAATCATAGGTGACGTATCAAATTGTCTTATAACTGTAGAACGAAAACCGATTGTATCTACAATCCCATGAAGTTTTCCACTTACTTGGATTCTATCTCCAGGTTGAAATCTATTTTCACCAATAATTAAGATGCCCGCTATTAAATTCTTAAAGAAATCTTGAGCACCAAGAGCAACTGCAACAGAAAATAATCCTAGACCTGCTACCAGTGGACCTATCTGTATACCAAAGATATCTAGAATTACTCCAAGACCAACAATCCAAACTATTGCTCTTGATGCTCTTTCGAGCCATATTTGCATTGATGCAGTAAGCCAGGAGCTCGTAGACAAAGCTTCAAAAATTGGCTTAATGCTATTCGCTAAAGCGCTAAAAATGGTGAAAACAACAAATGCTTTTACAATATTTGTTGCAGAATCACCTAATGTTCCTGAAAGTGGAAGGATTAAAGTGATTATGTATAAAGCAATAGTTACAGGAACTAGACCAAGAGGTTTTTCTAATGCAGATAAAATTTCATCATCAACTTTTGATTCAGTTTTTGCTGCAATTCTTCCAATTGCATTAAGCACGGTAGAAATTATAAAACCCCTTAGTAAAAAGGCTACCAACAAAACTACTAACGAAATAATAATATCTGAGAGGTTTACTCCGTAGAATCCTCTATTCCAAACATCACTTAATAAATTAATAAAATTTTCCATAATTATTTTTAATAAATTGTTAGCTTATTTTAAGGCTTTTTAGCCTCATATAGCAAAGTTAGGTAACCATTATATGGATATGTAATTATGAAATTCTTTTGTAGATATATTGCCACCAGAAAGTAAAACTAAAACCTTTTTACCTTCAAAAACTGATCTTGAAGACATAAGACAAGCTAACGCAATGGCACCAGAAGGTTCTAAAATAAAATTAAATTCTTGATAAGCAAACTTCATAGCATGAAAAATAGCTTCATCGTCAACTGATAAACCTTTAACATTATTCTTATTGTTAATCTCAAAGGTTATTTCTCCTGGAGAAGATGACTCCAAAGCATCACATATTCCATGTGGAGTATTTGTAATAGCTATTCTTTTGTTTGCTTNAAAAGATAACTCATGATCATTCCATTGAGATGGCTCCGCAGTGTAGATTTTGCAATATGGATTATGCTTTTTAAGAACAATACTTGATCCAGCAGTTAGACCACCACCACTTGCACAAATAATAGCAGCATCGAATGATTTATCCTGAAATTCAATTGATCTAATAGCTTCTAATGCAGAAGTTCCCTGGCCTGCAATAACCTCCAAAGAATCGAAAGGTTTTATTAACGTTCTGTTCTCTTTGGTAGCGATATTTTCTCCAATTAACTCTCTATCATCTTTTTGACGATCATAAAAAACTACTTTTGCACCAAATGATTTTGTATTTTTAATTTTAATTTCAGGAGCATCACTTGGCATAACAATGACAGACGATGTTTTTAAAATTTTAGCTGCGCATGCTACTCCTTGAGCATGATTGCCTGATGAAAAAGCTATTACACCATTTTTTAATTGCTCTTTAGTAAGAAGAGTCATTGCAGCCATAGCTCCTCTAAACTTAAAAGAGCCAGTTCTTTGAAGTTGTTCGGGCTTTAAATAAATTTCAGCATTTAATGCTGTATCTAAGGTGTGACTTGATACTATATTGGTATCACCTAAGTAGCTTTTAATTCTTAAATAAGCCTGCTCAATGTCATCAAGATTAACTTGTGACATTCACTATCTGCTATTTAATTTATTTTTTATCCCAATTGGGAGATACACTAAATAAAAAANACATACCGTAATAACTAATGACGGTAGTATGTGATATGGCGGATCTGGGAAGAAATTTAAAAGACTATCTCCATCTGGTTTAGCCATCAGATACCAATAATTAGTGACTCCACCTGGATCTATTCCATATGGTTCAAAATCACCTAGTATCAGATTTATTACATATATGATTGGAAGAAGTATAAAAACTGTGATTAAAATAACTTGGTGGGCATCTTTTAATGTCGGAAGGTTGCCAAGAGTAAGAATGGCATAAAAAACAGCAATAACTATCATTCCATGACCAGCAAAGAAAAATATATAATCTAAGTCACCACCAACTGTTACATCTGGTGTAAGAAGTGCCATCGTTGCTCCAGCTATACCCCAGAAGTAGGCTAAATTAAAAAGAATTTTTGGGCCTCCTAATAAGAACCAAGCAAGAATAATTTCTGAAAAATCACACATATGAAATGGCAATACCTCTTTCCAGTGATAGGGATTTTCTAAAATAAATAAATCTTTATAAGGACTTGCAACAGCATGAGCTAGAAGGAGAAAGGCTATAACTTTTGTAACTATGTCTTTATTTCCGTCACTGGATCGATTAACCATATAAGGTAGACCAATTACTATTGCAAAAATAAGTGCAAGAGAAAATACATGGATGGTTCCAAATAAAACAAATGGTGCAGTTCCCATAACTAATAACCTCTGAAAGTATTAATTTAGTTGGAATATGTTAATTTATGCAGATAAAAAATGCCACTTTATTTATATATAAATAAGTCCTTCTAAAGTGAATTCAGGAGGAGTTCTTCTGTTAAAACTGCAGGAAGTATTAATGTTTGATCTAACCCAGGCTTCCAATACAAATATAAAGGCACACCAGTTCTTCCATATTCAGTAAGAATTTTTAGAATATCATTATCACGATTTGTCCAGTCAGCTTTGATGTATTTAATATCATTTTCTTCTAAATAAGCCTTAACAGCTGGCTTGGAAAGAGCCAACTTATCATTTGCTTGGCAGGTAATGCACCATGCAGCTGTAAAGTTAATTAAATATGCTTGGTCTAATTCTTTTAATTTATTTTCAATATTAATATTCCATGCTTCCGAACTAGTAGTTGAGATAGGTTTATTTGTATTAGCGTTTACTTGAGAAGTATTAATAGAGCTTAGCTGAATCGAGATAATAATAAAAACAGTTACTATACTTAAAATTCTTATAGTTTTAGATTTACTTTTTGTAATAATCCAGAAGATTGTTGAAACTAATAAAATAGTAATTAAAAGAGATATCAAACTCTCTGTTGTAGTTTGAAAACTAAATACCCATAAAAGCCATAGAGAAGTAGCAAACATTGGGAAGGCAAAAAATTCTTTTAAAGTATTCATCCATTCGCCTGGCCTAGGCATTCTAGTTATCAGACTAGGGAACAATGCTAGGAGCAAATAGGGTAATGAAAATCCTACCCCTAAAGATAAAAATATTGGAACGGTGATAGCTGATGGCTGAATTAAGGCATATCCTATTGCTGCTCCCATAAATGGTGCGGTGCAAGGGGACGCTACTATTACAGCCAAAACTCCAGTCATAAATGATCCTAGGTAGGAAGAGTCATTATTTCCTACAGAACCAAGTCTTGTTAATGAAGTGCCAATATTTATATCCGTTAACAACACAAGACCTATAACAAACATCAAGACAGCGAGGAAAGCCACTATTACAGGCGACTGGAGCTGGAATCCCCAGCCAACCATAGTGCCACCTTTTTGAAGTAGAAGAATAGCTAACGCAATTGCCAAGAATGAGATTATTACACCAAGACAAAAATTCAGAGCATGTAACCTAACTTTTCTAGTCGAACCGCCTCCCATAGAGACAAAACTAAGAGCTTTTAAGGAGATGATTGGAAAAACACAGGGCATAATATTTAGAATTAACCCACCTATAAATGCAAAAATTAAGGCTTGCCAAATTGAAATAGAGTCCATAGCAGAAGAGGATGATTCTTCTAACTGAGATTTAATTACGAATGATTGATTATTTATGATTAATATACCGTCAAGATTAGAAGGACTGTCACTAATAAGAGGGATTTTTAAAAGCCAATTATTTTGTTCTTTTATAAGCTCTTGATTTAAATTGTAAATAAAAATATTTTCCTGCTCCGGAAAAAAATAAATATTTTCAATCACTTCATTAAAAGAGAATCTCAATTCCAGATTGTTGTCATTAACAGAAGCTATGTTTGGTAAAAGGACTGAGGGTACTTTATTAATCCATGTATTAAGTTCAATATCATTCTTAATTGAATTAAGAGAGGTCTGAATTAAAGCTGTTTCAGGTATGCATACATCCGCACAAATTAAAAAATCAATTTTTGCAGATATCGGTATATCTTGATTTGGATCATCTAGAGACAAGGTCAGGGGAAAGATTACATAATCTTCATAGCCGAATGTCATTAATGGTGGATAAGGAATTTTATGAGGTGAAGGGTAGGACACATCACTAGTTTCATTGCCATCTGGCAAAGTCCACTCAATATCAATAACACCTCCAGAATCACCCGGATTTATCCAATAGGTATGCCAACCAGCTTTCATATCCATTTTAATACCAAGATTAACTATCCTAGAATTATCAGATTGCTCGCTCTTAATGATTGAAACTTCAGCATGACCGGTATCTACTGGTGCTGCAAGAATAATGCTGCTCCATAAGAAACTCGAAATAAGTAGGCTCTTTAATTTCATAAATACATGTTACCTGAGTCTATAAAAAAAGGGGTGCATAGACACCCCGTAGTAATTTTTAAATTGAAATTATTTCTTACCAAGAATTTTCTTTGGTGTTTTTATTTCAATAGTTCTTGGCTTCTTCTCATCAGGAATAATTTTTTCTAGATTTATGGTAAGTAAACCATTTACAAGATCAGCACCATTTACAGTTATATTTTCAGCTAATGTAAATTGCTGCTTGAAAGCTCTTTGAGCTATTCCTTGATAAACAATCTCACTATTATCATTCACCACTTCAGACCTAGGTCCTTCGCAGCTTACTGATAAGGTTCCATCTACTAATTCAATTATTAGATCTTCTTTAGAAAGTCCAGCAACAGCTACTTCAATAGTTATATCATTTCCATCCCTATGGATATTGTATGGTGGATAGTTTGTTGATCTTTCAGTAGAGTCTGAAATCCTTTGCAACCTATCAAATAGTGGTTCAAAACCTAATGCACGGTTTGTGAAAAACGGATCTGTTAATTTAAGTATCATAGTTAGTCCTCCTTTTAAGCGACTTCTTGTTGCACCCCTAAGGCATGCTTTATATTTATATACGTAGACCCAAATGGCATCTACAAGTTTTATATATGGTATTTATTAAAGATTTCAACCTTGATTTATATAAAAAAATGTATATAAGTTTTAGTTTTTAAAAGGAACTTATTAAAGATATGTTAGTCTATAAGTATATGAAACATTTATTTTTAACAGCCCTTATATTTTTTGCAATTCCAAATTTTTCAGAAGAATCTGAGAAAGAATTAGTTAATATAGGAGAAATATGGACCTTAAGTTCTAGATCTGGAAACACTATGTCAGTTGGCGGGGAAGTGCTGTATTTAATGCCAAATAGTGCTTATGAGACTTATAGAAGTAGAAAGTTTGGAGACTGGAATCAGTTTTCTATAATAGACACTAGAAATCTTGTTAAGTTAAGAAGAGGCTATCAAATAGAAATAATAGAAGGTTTATATCAAAATAATATATTTAAGGTGAAGCTTCTAAGTGGGAACTCGAAGGGTAGAAAATATTATGTTATTACTGAAGACTTACTTAAAAAATATACAGTAGAGGAAAAAGAAGTATGAAAAACAATATTTTAACTTTAGTTATAGCGATATGTATTATTAGCAGTTGCTCAACATCATCCTTGCGACCAGATATTGTTGATAGATCAACTGCGCAGAAAGCTCAATCAGTTATTTTTGGAGTTATTGAGGATGTTACTAAAGTAACTATTGAGGGAGATAGAGAATTAGGAGCTCTTGCAGGCGGAGTAATTGGCGGTGCTGTTGGTAAATCTAATAGTGATGAAGAGATTGAATCTGGAGTTGGCGCTATTTTGGGATCTTTAATTGGCTCAAAAGTTGGAGCAGAAATTGGAAGCTCAGTTACTAAAATGGAAGGCGTGGAACTTTTAATTCTTAAAGATTCTGGAAGATATATATCAATTATTCAAGAAGCTGCTGACTTCAACTTTCAAGCAGGCCAAGCTGTAAAAATTGTTATGTCTGGAGGCAAGTCTAGAGTTTTACCCAGATAATAACTTACTAACTCAATTAACTGCTATAACTGTTTGTTATCCAATAATACTATGAGTGACAATCTTCATTCAGACATTTACAACAAAGCTCTTGATATTATTTCCAGAAGAGAGCATTCAGTTAAAGAAGTTTTGAATAAACTGACAAGAAAATTTGATGCAGATGAGGTTGTAGAATCTGTAATTGAAAAGTTAATATCAAACAATCTGATTAACGATTCAAGGTTTGCTGAAATGTATACATCTGCAAGAAAAAAGAAAGGTTTTGGCCCTAAAAGGATTAGTTATGAGTTGAGCATAAAGGGCGTTAAAGAATATATTGCATCTGGAGCAATTGCTGAAGAGGGCGGCTGGACCGAATCAGCATTAATTGTTTTTAAAAAAAAATATAAAAACGGTCCTGCATCTGATTTTAAAGAATCAATGAAACAAAAAACATTTATGCAAAATAGAGGTTTTACTTTTAAAGAAATTGAATCAGTTATGCGACAGGACATGTTATGATTTATCGCTATGTCTTATCAGGTTTTAGCCCGAAAATATCGCCCAACTAACTTTAAAGAAGTTGTTGGACAAGACCATGTCGTTCAAGCATTAAGCAACAGCATTTCCCAAGACAGAATCCATCAAGCATACTTATTAGCTGGAACTCGAGGTGTAGGAAAAACTACAATAGCTCGAATTCTAGCTAAGTGCTTAAACTGCCAGTCAGCTGATGGTCCCGTTACTAATCCATGTGATGAATGTTCTGCGTGCGAGGAAATTAAAGCTGGAAGGCATCTAGAGTTTCTTGAGATAGATGCTGCATCACGAACTGGCGTAGATGACATGAGAGAGCTTATAGAAAATGTCCAATACAAACCTTCAAATGGCTTATATAAAATTTATTTAATAGATGAAGTTCATATGCTTTCAAAAGCTAGTTTTAATGCATTGCTTAAGACATTAGAGGAGCCGCCTGAGCATGTAGTTTTTATTTTTGCTACGACTGATCCAGATAAAATTCCAAAAACAGTGTTATCCAGATGCTTACAGTTAAACTTGAAAACAGTTCCTCAAAATATTCTACAAAATCATTTATTATCTATAGTAAAAGATGAAAAGGTTCCAAATGAAGTGGATGCACTAGGCTTAATAGCTGAAAGCGCAAATGGTTCAGTTAGAGATGCATTGACATTGCTTGATCAGGCCATTGCTCATGGTGCAGGCTCCATAAATCTAGATGACGTTAAATCGTTACTTGGCACCATTGATCATTCTTATTTGTACAGCATGATGCATTCAGTTATTAATGGTGATGGCTTAAATGCATTTAAATATTTAGATTCAGTTGCTGAGCTTAACCCAGAATATGATCACATTTTGCAAAACATAATCTCTATTCTTCACAAAGTTTCTTTGGAACAAGTTCTTGGAGATAGCGATATAGACGAAATTAAAAAACTTGCTTTAATCATTGATCCAGAGTTTTGTCAGCTAATCTATGAAATAGCTGTAAATGCATACTCAATGTTTCATGTTCATCCAAATCCTAAAGAGGCTTTAGAAATATGTCTTTTAAGGATGATAGCCTTTAACCCTTTAAAGCAAAATATGACGGATTTTTCACATTCTTCTGAATCTGAAAAAAAAAATAAAATAATAGAAAAAGCTCAAATACCTAAATCAAAAGTTAAAAATGTCAAAGAAATTAAGGTAGCAGATGCAGAATCATTAATTAAGCAGCCTGCAGAGGAAGACAATGAGGTATTTGCATCTTTAAAATCATACGAGGAATGGAATAAAGCATACCATTTAATGGATTTAAGTCCCTTCTCAGAAGCTTTATTTGGCAATCTCGAATTTGTTTCCCATGAACAATCATTAATTACCTTAAGAGGTGATATAGACAAATTATCAATTCCGCAAAGTGTCCTTGAAGAATTTCAAAATGAATGCTCAAGTTTTTTAAAACTTAAAATTACCATTAAGTTTGAGCAAGGATCAGCCATTAACAGCCCTGCCAATATATCAGCTGAAATAAATAGCAAAAAGCAGTCATCTGCCAAATCATCTATTGCCAATGATTTAGGGATTCAAGACATTATGAAAAAATTTAATGGCAAGATTCAAGATGGATCTATTAAACCTCTAGATTAATAATGACTAAAGACCTTTTAAATGATTTGATCCAAGCTTTAACGATTCTACCTGGTGTTGGAAGAAAATCTGCTCAAAGAATGGCCCTTTACTTACTTGATAAAAATAAACAAGGAGCAAGAATAATGGCATCCACTTTATTGGAAGCTGTTGAAGATATCTCAAGATGCAAGCGCTGCAGAATGCTTACTTCAAATGATTTTTGCAGGGTTTGTTCTGATCTTTCAAGAGATGATAAGAGTATTTGTATTGTTGAATCACCCTCCGATGTTTTAGCTATTGAATCTACTGGAGGTTATAAGGGAAAATATTTTGTCCTTTTGGGCAGATTGTCACCTATCGAAGGAGTTGGGCCAGAAGATTTAGGAATAGATGAGCTTCTTGTAATCATTGAATCAGAAGGTATTCAGGAATTAATTTTAGCTACAAGTTCTACTGTTGAAGGAGATGCAACTGGAATGTATATTAAAGATCATATCCCTGATATAAAAGTATCTAGAATTTCTTATGGCATTCCTATTGGCGGTGAATTAGAGTATGTCGATAGCAATACAATTGCACAGGCAATCCAAGGAAGAACAGAGGTATAAGATGAGCATTAAATCAGATAAGTGGATAAAAAAGATGTCATTAAATGAGAATATGATCGAACCCTTTTCTGAAAATCAGGTAAGGCTAGATGAAAAAGGTAATAAACTTATTTCATATGGCGTTTCAAGTTTTGGTTATGATGTGAGGTGTTCCAATGAGTTTAAAGTATTTACTAACATCCATTCAGTAACAGTTGACCCAAAAAACTTTGATGATAATAGCTTTATAGATATTCAATCAGATGTTTGTGTAATTCCGCCTAATTCATTTGCTTTAGCAAGAACTGTCGAATATTTTAAAATACCTAGAAATGTTTTAACTATTTGTCTTGGAAAATCTACTTATGCTAGATGTGGAATTATTGTAAACGTTACTCCTCTTGAGCCCGAATGGGAAGGGCATGTTACCCTAGAATTTTCAAATACGACCAATCTTCCTGCACGCATATATGCAGGAGAGGGTGTTGCACAGATGATTTTCTTTGAGTCAGATGAAGATTGTGAGACTAGTTATAAAGACAGAGGTGGAAAGTATCAAGGTCAAGTTGGAGTTACTTTACCCAAGACTTAGTATCTTCTGTAATTTAAGCTTCTCTGTACTTGATTCTTTTTTATCAATAACTTCTAGTATCAAATAACCTAACTCTGGAACCAAATAATATTCAGTAACTCTTGAATCTTGATCTCTAACCCTCTCTATAATTATTGAGTCATAAGTTTTATTATTAAATTCATACTGATCCTTTCTTGAAAATTTGTATGTATTTATCTCTATTTCACCATCTTTAATATCTTGAAGTGCTATCTCAAAAGGACTGTAATTATTTAAATCAACCATCTTTTTAACATTTATTCGCATTTGTATTTGAGCATTTAATGGATCTAGAATATTTAAATCTTGTTTATGAGCAATTTCCCATTTATTTTCACCAGAAGATTCAATAACTCCATTACCTTTTCCATATTTAATTAAATAATTTCTTCTGATCAAAAGGGCTTTAATAGTAACTAAATATTTTTCTGAAAAAACTTGATCATTTATGACATCAAAAGTTGATTCAAAAAATAATTTAACAATCTTTGTTTTAGCATTAAAAGTAATAGAAGCTTTATTATTATTTGTTTTGAGTTCTCTTATACCTGTAACCGAAAACTTATCAGTTTCAAAAAGGTATTCTGCTTTATAATCCTGAACTTCATTGGCTTTTAATAATAATGGAAAGGCCAAGAATGGTATTAAGAATTTTTTATATCTCATAGTTTTCATATATAACTTTTTTGTTTGCCGCTACATTTACTATTTTAATTTCTTCAGAGGCTATCATACTTATAACCTTTGGAAAGATCTTGTGCTCTATCTTATGGATTCTTTCAATTAGATCTTCAAGCTGTTGATTCTTATGAACTACTATCTTTGATTGCGCAATTATTGGCCCACCATCAAGCTCTTCTGAGACCGAATGAATTGTAACACCATGTTCTGCATCATTGTTCGCTATAACCTGCTCATGAGTTTTAAGGCCAGGATACTTAGGTAATAATGAAGGGTGTATATTAATCATTTTATTTTTAAAAGCAGAAGTCATAATTGGCGACAATATTCTCATAAAGCCAGCTAAAACTATGAGATCCGGTTGGTAAGATTTTATAGATGTTACTAATTCTTGATCAAATTCTTCTCTAGTACCAAAGTTATTATGGTTAATTACCTCTGAAGGGATATTATTCTTTTTTGCTCTTTCTAAGCCAAATACATTTGCTTTATTACTAATGACACCAACAACATTACCATCGATCATTCCTGATTTACATGCATCGATAATAGCCTGAAGATTTGATCCATTTCCAGATATTAATACTATAATTTTAAACACAATTATAAATATGTAACTGAGTTTCCTGAATCTCTTCCATGAACGTTCCCAAGATGAAAAGCTTCATATCCCTGACTTTTTATATTTTCAATAGCCTGTTCCTTTATGGATTGATCAACAATTAATGTCATACCAACCCCACAATTAAATATTCTGTACATGTCATCATTAGAAATATCTCCTTGTTCTTGTAACCACTGAAATACCTTAGGAAAAATCCAGGAGTCTTTAAAAATATCTAAGCTCAATCCATCTGGAAGAATTCTTGGAATATTCTCAGTAATGCCTCCACCAGTTATGTGTGCCATACCATTAATTTTTATTTTTTTGAGAAGTTGATTAATGAGTTTCGGATATAGAGTAGTTGGCTTGAGAACTAAATCAATCATTGCAGCAATTTCATTTTGAGGTGCTGATGATTCAGAAAGAATCTTTCTTATTAATGAGTAACCATTAGAATGTGGACCACTAGACTCTATTCCAATAATTGCATCACCACTTGAAATAGCAGAGCCATTAATTATTTTTTGTTCATCAACAATTCCAACTGAAAAACCTGCAAGGTCAAAATTTTTACCTATATAGTGACCTGGCATTTCAGCAGTTTCACCACCTAAAAGTGCACACCCACTGCTTTTACATGCAGCAGCAATACTTTTAATTATTAAAGCTGCTTGGTCAACATCTAGAGCAGAAGTTGCAAAGTAATCTAAAAAAAATAAAGGTTGAGCGCCGCATGTAATTAGATCATTTACACACATAGCAACTAAGTCTTGCCCAACAGTTTCTAATTTATTATTTTCTTGAGCTAATGCTACTTTAGTCCCAACACCATCAGTGCAAGCAACTAGAGTGGGGTTATTAACCGAACCATCTAATTTAAACATTCCAGCAAACCCACCAATGTTTCCAAGCACATTGGGTCCTTGTGTTTTGCCAACATCAGCTTTTATTTTATCAACAAGAGTATTACCAGCTTCAATATCAACTCCAGCTAATTTATAAGGATCATTGTTCTTAATTTCTTTTGTCATTTAAAATACCTGTGTGAAGAAAATTAGCAACCAATTATTTCAATTTATTATTACCTTTGTAATTATCTTTTCTAATTACTCCTATGGGAAGGAATTTCAGAAACTTTTTGAAATAACTATGCCAATGAACCAGGTTTCAAATATAGATGTAGCAATCGGTAAATCATTCAATGATCTTATTTTTAGACTAACAGGTAGCAACAATCCAACCAATATAAAAAAAATTGCACCATCCCTGAAGATAAAGAAAGATTTCTTAATAAGCTATGAGCCAATTAATATTAATGACCAACCTTATTTAATAACAAAATTTGATAAAGACAGTTTGATAGAAAAACTAGAATCTTTACAAATAGCCATTATTGGCTACAACAGACCTACAATAATGGTATTAATGAAAATAGAGGATGGCAATAAGCCTCCTTATTTTTTAAACACCTCTTCAAATAGTCCCCTTGATAATAAAATTAAAATTATTTTAGAAGAGGTTTCTAATCAAAGAGGCATTTTCTTTGAATTGCCGGTATTTGATTTAGAGGATATTAATCAATTAAAAACTTTAACAATTCTTGATTCTGAAAAGGAAATTATATTGTCTAACTATGAATATGATTTTGCACTAGACCTTAACCTCTCTCAATCTAGTATTAATCAATGGATTATTTTGGGTGATTATAAGTCTAAGAACAAATTATCTTTAAAATTAACCCTTGAAAATCTCAAGACATCTGTAAATTCTCTAACAGATAAATACTTATCTAATTTTATAATATCTGATAGCAAGACCTCCATAGAGGTTATAGCTAATAATATTTTTTCCTACAATGATTTGATTACATTACAAGATTCAATGCAGCGTTTAATATCTATCAAGACCAGTAAAATCGAGAGTTATGTTGATAATTCAATAACTTATTCATTAATAATAAATGGAGATATCAATTCTTTTAAAAAAGAAATTCGAGCAAATCCCAATCTTCAATTGATTGAAAGTAATGACAATGTTATTTTTGGTTTAATAACAAATTAATTATGAATCAGTACTTTATATTTATTCCAAATTTCCTTTCTATAATCAGAATTGGTCTTATTTATCCGATTTTAAATTCAGTTTATCTCGGTGAATACCTGATAGGCCTTATATATTTTATTTTTGCCTCTCTAACTGATGCTTTAGATGGATTTCTTGCTAGAAAGATGAATTGGTATACAGAGCTTGGTAAAATATTAGATCCTGTAGCTGATAAAATGTTAGTCATTGGAACCATATTTGTTTTATGGGCTAATAACTTTATACCTCTCTATGTTTTTACAATTTTGATTGGAAGAGATGTGCTTATCTTATTGGGTGCTGTTTTACATATGAGCTTGATTACAAGTAATGCTCCAAGCCCAAATGTTCTGGGTAAAATTACTACAGGCTCTCAAATTGTTTATATTGCTCAGTTATTAATTATTCAGGCTATGAATTTTGATTTGCATTATATTTGGCTGGATTGGCTAGTTGTTTTTATTACAGCATTAAGTTTGTTGGTATATGCATTTAATTGGTTTCAGTCCATAAAAGGACATCATGAGCAAACCTAAACAACTAATTTTTCCTTTTGGTATTAATAAAAAATCTTCTATTAAGAAATTTTTTGTCCCACAAGGTTGCGATAACTTAATTGCTGCAATTAAAGACAATAGGGCAGGTGATATTTTTCTATCTGGTAAGAGGGGTGTTGGTAAATCCTATCTTCTTCAAGCAGCATGTAATGACCTTAGCTCACCCTCTTTTAATACAACTTATATCCCATTATCTGAGGCCGTAAAGCTCCGACCAGAGCTTCTAGGCGGCCTTGAATCCTTAGATTTGATATGCATAGATGATTTACATACTGTTGCTGCTAATAAGGAGTGGGAAATTGCCTGTTTTAATCTTATCAACCATTGCAATGAAACGGGTTGTAGATTAATTTTTAGTTGCTTAGAGAATGAAGAAAATTTTTTTCCAGATTTACTATCCAGAATAAAAAAGATGACTAATTACGTTCTTAGTCCCGTGCAAGATAAAGAGCTTGATGCAGCAATTAAAGCAATCACCTGTGATCTCAGAATCCCTATCGAAGAAAAGGAAATTAATTATTTATTAAAAACTTACACTAGAGATTTAGCAGTTTTAATAGAATTAATAAAGAAGATAGATAATCATTCAATGGGATCGAAAAGAAAAATCACGATCCCATTGATAAAAGAATTACTTTAAAGCCTTTTTAGTAAAAGAGTAAGTTAACTAGATTAAAGATAATAGATATTTCTATTGCTTTACTTGGCTAAGTGCTGCACCTAATGCAACACCCACTGCGAGCCATACTGGCTCATTTGTGGCAGCAAAAATCGCTGCTCCTATCGCGGTCCCGAGACCTAACGTGGAAGCTAAATTTTTAGATTTTTTTGTCATTTATTTTATATCCTTTTTTAAACTAGTTATTTTTATCAGTAAATTCACACTCACTACAATATGAAATTGGAGTAAATTTACCATCTTGATCAATCAGTTGATCAAATGCATTCAGCTCTTTGAGAACAAGTTGCCTAGTATTACTAAAAGGCAATTTGATATTTGCATTTTTTGATATCTCAAAAAATATTTCCCAAGGCTCAAGATCACGTTTGTAATATTTTACTTTATAACTATCTAGCTCATTAGATTCAGCAACATGAGCTATCACATCATTAAGTGTTCCAAGTTTGTCGACCAGACCTAATTCTAAGGCTTTATTTCCAGCCCAAATTCTTCCTCCAGCAATTTTTAGCACCTCTTCATATTCCATATCTCTATTATTTGCTACAACAGATACAAAGTTTTCATAGATTCCATCAACATTAGATTGAAATAAATCTTTCATATAATCAGGCATAGGCTCAGAAGGATCCCATTCACCCATTTTTGTAGAACTTACACCATCAACATTTATTCCCGCCCAATCCAAAGCTCTTCCTAATGTAGGAACTATTGAATAGACACCAATTGAGCCCGTAAGCGTATTTTCTTCTGCCCAGATTTCAGTTGAGTTTGTTGTAACCCAAACGCCGCCTGATGCAGCAACATTTCCCATAGAGGTGTAAACCTTTCTGTCCGTTGATTTAAAGTCATCTAAAGCATTTAATATTAGTTCAGACGCATATACATCTCCACCACCACTATTTACCCTTAATATAAGAGCCTTTACATTTTTATCATTCTTAGCTTTATTGATTTTATCTACAATAGAATCTGATCCAGCAGTACCTTGCGATTCCTGCCCAGTCATAATGACGCCTTCAACATTTATAATTGCAATAATATCTTTTGCTTCGTCATCAAAACTTGAATCTAATGTAGATAAATATTCACCATATGAGACTCCTTCAGGCCATTTATCTTTATCTTTATCCTCACTCCCAAACTCTGCAATCATATAATCTCTTATTTCTTCATGCTTCATAAGCCCATCAACTAATCCAAGATTTAGAGCAACTCTTGGCATATCACCTTTTTCATCTTTAGCTAAAATATCAAAATTATCTCCATAAGATTGTATTGTTCCTGGTTCAAGAGTTCTTCCAGCTTCCATTTTTTGTTTGTATGTATTCCATAATGGATTAGCAAAAGCATTCCATGCTATTTTGTCATTTTCTGACATGCTATTCCTTGTATAAGGCTCAGGACCGGATTTAAAGTCTCCTGCAGTAAATATCTCATAGTCGATCTTTACATTATTATAAAATTCTTGCATATACTCTCGTTTTCTTGAAAAACCTGAAGGCATAATACCGTTATAGCTATTTGTATTCAGATATAACTCTGTAGCTTGAGAAGCTACCAAATAATCACTAGTAACCAAGCCATCCGTATAAGCAATTACCCTTATATCATTATCAACTATATTTTTTACAGCATCTGCTATGGCAAGAGAAAAAACCTGACCACCCATAGATAAGTTATCAACATCAAGATACACAGCTTTTAAATTCGTATCATTTGCCACTGCATCTAATACTTTTAAGACATCTCTTATTGCATAGACATTAGGTTGACTGTCTCCAGCTAGAATTGCAGTCACTGGATCAGGTGGACCACTTTGAGGTTGATCGACTACAACACCAGAAAGCTCAAGATATAAGATCTTGTCTTTTGTATCTATTTCATCATCAGCAGTAAAAGATCCAGCTATACCACCTAAAATGGCAAAAGTAACAAACAACAAAAAGGATAGCGTAACAACCGCAACAAATACCCTTCTTGCTTTATTTAAATAATTCTCTATCCACAAAAATATACTTTTCATCTTTACTCCTATAAAACTAAATTAAAAAACTTATTCCAATTGCCATTTCTAAACAATTAACTATGCATATATCTAAATATGGCCATATTTTAAATAAAATTAAAGCAACACCACTGATAAGTATCACCGAGCCAATAAAAAAACTAATTAACATTTACATTCACCTCTATTCAAAAAAAATATCTTCAATTTTAGAATTAAAAAACTTTGCTATCTTCATAGCTAAGGGTAGAGAAGGATCAAATTTACCATTTTCAATGGAATTAATGGTTTGGCGACTTACATTTAGTTTGGAACCAAAAGCATCCTGACTTAAATTAATATCTTCTCTAAGTTTTTTAACATTATTCTGCATCTTATTCATATTTCATCATTAATATCTATTACATACATTTCTTTATAAGTTTTTCTAGCACCTATACTAATGCCAATGCTATAAAGTAAAAAGTACTCAAAAAAAACAAAATCAAATCCCATAAAGACCTCAAGCGGCCATGCAACTAAAAAACCTGTAATCCAGAAAAAGTTAATACCATAAAGGGTTGCTTTAATATTAAAATCTAAAAAACCCTCATCTTGGCGTTTCATAAAATCAGTAATTAGTTTTCCGCCTGCAAGAAAGCCTACTATTGCCATAGGGTAGAGGTAGCTGTATATCCATGACATTTCATCAGACTGCCCAGTAAGCCTTTCGCCCCAAATCCCCCCAAGGATAAAACCGGATAGCGCTGATGCTAGCGTCATAAGAACTAAACCACCACCATATGCTTTTTTATCTTCAGCATTTAATGAAGACCATTTTATATTCATTCCGCCCCAATTCACTTCTGCCATATCTAAAACCTTTTATATAATGTTGGATAATTATATGTAAAGTAAACTTTACATGTCAAGGATACTTTACATCTATTTATCATTTCTAATTGTTCTTGGTCCATACATTGCGTGAATAAATAAAATAATTATTAGTAGAATTTCAAATGTATCCAGCAAAAGACCACCAATTCCAAAAACTCTTATGGAAGCAAGTAAAAAATATATCAATAAAATAAAGCAAAAACTTTGATAAGCTTTAATGGACTTCTTAATTAAGAATGGTACAAATGCCAAAAGAGGCAAAGACCAAATAATAAATATTGGATAATTGATTCTGCCGGTAAAAACTATAAATAACTTAACGATAATTAATAAAAACAGAAGCCCTAATGTCACCTGCGTAAAAGTTTTAATTTTAAGCATTTAGTTTTTCAATAATTTGAGCCATCCTAGTCCCAGTTCTAAAGGCTACTTTATATTCATCGGGCGTCAAGGTTGAACTTGAATTATAACTTTCAACATGAGAAGGGCCATAAGGTGTTCCTCCAGCTTGAGTCTTATTAAGCTCCTCAATCGAATAAGGCGAACCTACTATGATCATTCCCTGATGAAGCTGATAGGTTAATAAATTCATTAATGTGACCTCTTGGCCGCCATGCATAGAACCAGTTGAAGTAAAAGCACAACCAGGGATGTTCTCTAGAGCATTGGTTGCCCACAAATCTCCCGTTGAGTCTAAAAAGTATTTCATGGGTGCTGCCATAGAACCAAATCTAGTTGGCGATCCTAAGGCAAGGCCAGAGCAATTTAGAAGATCTTCTTTAGAGCAATAAATTTCTCCTTCTTTTGGAACAACAGGATCAGTGAGCTCAGAATTAGGAGATACTTTTGGTACAGTTCTTATTTTTACTTCAAGCCCAAATTCTTCAGCTCCATCGGCGAGAGCATGAGCTAAATTTTTAACTGCACCGCTAGCAGAATAAAAGAGTATTAATAAATATTTTTCGGTCATTTTTTGCTTCTTTGTAATATTATAGGCACATGAAAAATAAAATTATATCGTTATTCTGTCTCTTTTTTATAATTAGCTGTCAAAAGCCTGATATAGATTTACATAATTCAAAAGATATGTTTTCTGAAAACCTAAAAGGGCAGTGGGTAATGATAAATTATTGGGCTGATTGGTGTCCCCCATGCTTAAAAGAAATGCCAGAATTAGTTTCCTTTGCTTCTGCAAATAAAGATGTTCAAGTCTTCGCATTTAATTTTGACCAACTGGACGGAGAAGATTTAGATTATGAAATTAATAAATTTGGTGTAGATATTCCATCAATTTTGACTCATCCAAGAGATATATGGGGCATTGAATCACCTGCAACTCTTCCAGCTACATATTTTATAAATCCTGATGGAGAAATCGTACAAAGTTTATTTAGGCCACAAACTCAAGAATCATTAGAGGATATCTTGGGAAGCCTTAAAGAGATTTTGTAAAAAATTATCTTTAAGTAAAGCCTCAGGATTAATTTTTTCTTTATTAAGATAAACAGTCCAATGAAGATGTGGCCCAGTCACTCTTCCTGTTTCGCCAACTGTTCCAATCAATTCACCCTGTTGGATCATCTCATTTTCTTTTACTATCGATGAATCCAGGTGACTATAGGAAGATATTAAACCAAAACCATGATCTAAAATTATGGTATTGCCTGTATAAAAGAAATTACCAGTGAGTATTACTCTACCTTTTAATGGCGCTGAAACTGCAACTCCAAGATTTGCCGCTATGTCTAATGCAAGATGGGGAGATCTTGGTTTTTCATTTATATATCTTTTTTTTCCATATCTACTGGAAATAATTCCTATGACTGGATTTTTGAAGTTAAAAGATGGGCTTATTGTTTTGTCATAGCTTTGAAGTGCAGCCCTAATTAATAAAGCTTCTGCATTTGCTCTTTCTCTATCCTTTTGATTAAGATCTACTTTCGAGAGGTCTTTTATAGTTATTCTTGATTCTCCAAAATTCTTATACCTAACCTCAACATCAATATCTCCAATTTTTTTTATAGATGTTTGGTATACATAAGGCAAGCCTAATATTAAATACTCAGATTGATTATATTTATAACTTAAAGCATCTACTTCTCCTTCATCAGTCATCACAGCTATAACACCTCCAGAAGTTCCTGAGATTTCATTTGCATTTAATTGGTATGAAAAGAGTACTAAAATTACTAATAATGCATATTTATTTATCATGCTTAATACTCGCTATTTCTGATTCAAAACTACCTGAGCTTAGTCTAGTTGTGACAATCTCACCTTTATTAATTTCTTGAGAATTTTTAATAGCTTGCCCAGAAGAATTTTGAACTATCGCATAACCTCTATCCAATACAGCCAATGGACTGAATGCATGCAAATTAGAGTTCATTTTCTCAAGAGAATTTAACTTATTTTGCACAACATATGAAAAACTTTTTATCATGTTTTTAGATAATAAATCTATATCTTTTAAAAGCTCTTTGATAATTTTAAATGGATTTTTTTCAGTCAATGATTGGCTTAACAATGCTAAGCTTTGATTGGAGTGCAAGAATTTTTTTTCTAACGACTGTTTTAATCTAAGTTCAATATTGTCTAGCTTTTGTTTCTGCTCATTTAAAATTACCTGAGGGCTTTTTAGATTCGATTCAAGGAGATCTAATTTTTGTCTATTAATTTGGAGAATATCTGCAAATCCATTTATTAAACCTAATTCGATTTCATGCAACCTATCATTTAATTGAAACTGGAATTCAGTTATCAGCTCGGCAGCAGCTGTTGGTGTTGGAGCTCTCATGTCTGCAACAAAATCCGCAATTGTAAAATCAATTTCATGACCAACGCCTGAGATAATAGGTAATGGGAAATCATAAATTTCTCGAGCAAGATCTTCATTATTAAATGCCCATAAATCTTCAATAGAACCTCCGCCTCTTACTATAAGCACTGTATCAATTGGACTGGAAGCAGTGTCGTTGTAAAGCAAGATTAAATCTAAGGCTTTTATGATTACTTGAGGAGCTGTATCACCTTGAACCATCGCTGGCGATAAAGTAACTTGGCTTGAAGGGGCCCTTCTTTTTATTGTTGAAATAACGTCTTGTAAAGCAGCAGTGGATTCTGATGTAATAACCCCAATATGTTTGGCCGGGAAGGGTATATCTTTTTTCTTTACTGGATTAAATAAACCTTCTTTATCTAATTTCTGTTTTAGCTCCTCGAATTGTTGCATTAAATTGCCAACACCAGCAGGCTGCATTTGACGAACTATTAATTGATAATCTCCTCTTGCAGCATAGAGACTTACTTGTCCTTTAAGAACACATTGATCACCATCCTTAGGGGTAAAATTCATGCGCATTTTTTGATTTTTAAACATAGCACATCGAATAGAGCCTTCAGCATCTTTTAATGTGAAATAGATATGTCCAGAGCTAGGTTGGGCAAGATTAGAAATCTCACCGAGAACAGATACAGAGCTAAAGTTATTTTCTAAAATTGCCTTGGCTAATCTATTTAACTCTCCCACAGAGATTATTTCTTTATTCTGATCTAGAATGTCATTCATAACAGAAGTATAGCTTTATGACCGAAAATTTACATCGAGCAAATAATTTTATTTTACTAGCTGGCGGTGCTGCGCTTATTGGCTTTGCTCCAATTTTTGTCAGATGGAGTGAAATGTCACCATCTTGGATTCTTTTTTACAGAATGCTATTAACACTCCCAATGTTATTGTTAATAAATCTATACTTAAATAAATCTGTGAAGTTTAAAGTTAGATCTAATAAGACAATTTTCATAGCTTTCATTGCAGCTTTTGCCTTTACTATAGATTTAACTTTATGGCATTGGAGTATGACTATGACCTCAATCTCCAACTCAACAATTATTGTTAATTCAGCCCCAATCTTTGTAGCATTAATATATTTTATCTTTTTCAAAGAAAGCTTAAATAGGCAATTTTTTATATCTTTAGGAGTTACCTATCTTGGAGTAGTGGGTTTAATATTGTCTGCTGATAGCTACACATCAGGCAATCTTTTTGGGGATTCTCTAAGCTTAATTGCAGCATTTTTTTATGCAACTTATTTAGTTTTTATCTCAAGGCTTGGAGAAGAAGATGCTCTTAGTATCATTTTTTATACCAGTTTATTTTGTTGTATATTTTCTTTGCCTGTAGCGTTAATAGAATCACCACAAATACTTCCACCATCTATAGATGAGTGGATCAATCTATTTCTGCTTGCCCTTTTATGCCAAGTTGGTGGCCAGTATATGATTACTTACAGTATTGCTAGAATTTCTCCCTCAGTTGGGTCTATTGGATTGTTATTACAACCCGTAACTGCAACGATCTGCGCAGCTTATATTTTTGCTGAATTAATTAACATTACACAAATGCTTTTCATCTGCTTAGCTTTACTTGGAATATATTTAGCTAGACTTAATGTAGCTAAGTTATAGCAAATAGATGATTTAATTTATTTAAATTATTCTTATAAAATAGTATATTATGCGGCTCATAAGTAATTAGTGCTTATGAATTGGTAATTTTAGATTACAGCTTAGGGTGATTAGCTCAGTTTGGTAGAGCATCTCGTTTACACCGAGAGGGTCGGCAGTTCGAACCTGTCATCACCCACCATTTAATAAGCTTGTAACTTATTGGTTGCACTTTTATCTTAACAAGATATTATTCAATCAAATACCTAAGTGGTCTGGTAGTTAAACGGTTATAATCTCGCCCTGTCACGGCGATGTTCGGGGTTCGATTCCCCGTCAGACCGCCACTTAATTATGAATGAAGCAGTAATAGTACTTTTAACACTTTCTTACTCTCTTATCTTAGGGATAATAGTCGCTCAGGTTGTCCTTACAGCTCCTGTAGTCTTTAAAGTTTTAGATAATGATAATGCATCTAAGTTCCTTCGAGCCATATTTCCAAGATACTACTTATTACTCTTTTTAATATGTCTTGTTGCATCTTTGATTTCATACTTATGGTTCTCAGTTTTAGATACATGGATTGCTCTAACGGCATCCATGCTTGCATTTATTGGTTTTATAATTATCCCTGTGACAAATAGTGCAAGAGATAGAGGTTGGAACAAACTCTTTAAAATACTTCACAATATAAGTGTTCTAAATACGATTATTCTTTTTATTATTGCAGTTGCTCAATTGGTTAGAATTTCTTAGCAATTGTATTTATTTGCAGATTACTTGAATTTCATGAATTAGACCCAAAAAATGGGACTAAGGAGATATAAATATGGCACGTACTAAAACGAAAGTATTTCAAACTGAAACTAAACAGCTTCTAAAGCTAATGATTCATTCTTTATATTCAAATAAAGAAATCTTTATTAGGGAACTTGTTTCTAACGCATCAGATGCATTAGATAAATTAAGATTTAGTGCTTTAGCGGATGACAGTTTGCTAGAAGATAAATCTGATTTAGTAGTTTCCGTCAATGTAATTCCTGCTGAAAACAAAATCGTCATTTCTGATAATGGTATTGGAATGAGTGAAACTGAGGTCATTGAGAATATAGGAACCATTGCAAGATCAGGTACCGCATCATTTTTAGGCAATCTGACTGGTGATAAGAAAAAAGATTCCAATCTTATTGGTCAGTTTGGAGTAGGTTTTTATTCTGTATTTATGGTTGCTGATAAGGTTGAGGTTTTAACTAGACCTGCTAGCAGCTCTTCAAATGAAGCCACCTTGTGGACTAGTTCTGGTGAGGAGAACTACCAGCTTAAGACTTCAGAAAAAGAATCAAGAGGAACTGACATTACAATTTTCTTAAATGAAGAAAACAAAGAATTTGCTGATAAATCTAGAGTTAAGTTTTTATTAGAAAAGTATTCGCAGTATATTAATTTCCCTTTAAATTTAAGTGAAGAGAGTGGTGAAAGCGAAAGAGTAAATGAATCAGAGGCTTTATGGCTTAAACCAAAATCAAAGATTTCAGATGCTGAATATTCTGACTTTTATAAGTTTATTTCCTATGATCAGAATGACCCCTTGTTATGGATACATAATAAAGTTGAAGGTAATAACGAATATACGAACCTTTTGTATATTCCAAAAAATCCTCCATTTGATCTTTGGAATAGAGAATCACCAAGAGGGGTAAAACTCTATATTCAACGTGTTTTTATAATGGATGATGCAACTAATTTTCTGCCACTTTATTTGAGGTTTGTTAGAGGTATCATTGATACTAGTGACTTACCACTAAATGTTTCTAGAGAAATTTTACAAGAACATCATTTGGTAGACACTATTAAAAAGTCAGTAACTAAAAAAGTTCTAGACGCTTTAGTCAAGATGAAAAAGAAATCCCTAGATTCTTATAAAGAGTTTTGGAAAGAATATGGCCTTGTAATCAAAGAGGGTCCAGCTGAAGATTTTGAAAATAGAGAATTACTTGCAAGTTTAATGCTATTTGCATCATCTGTTAATGAAGAGAATGATGTAAGCCAAACACTTGATGATTATTTATTAAGGATGCCTGAATCTCAAGATAAAATTTATTACTGTGTTGCTGATACATTTGAAGCAGCTATAAATTCTCCCCATATTGAGGGTCATAAAGCTAATAACACTGAAGTATTAATGCTCACGGATAGAATTGATGAATGGTTAATGTCTAGCTTGATGGAATATAAAGGCAAAGAGTTGGTAAATGTTGCAAAAGATGATATTCAAGATAGCGAGAAGCCAAAGGTTTCTGAAAGTGATCAAGATGTAGTTGCCAAGATAAAAAAACATCTTTCAGACAGAGTCTCTGATGTTGTGGTAAGCAGTCGTTTGGTTAATTCAGCTACGTGCTTGCTCTTACCTAAAAATGAACCTGGAGCACAATTAAGAAAAATACTTGAAGCTGCAGGACAAAATCTAGGTGAATCTAATCCAATTTTTGAAATAAATCTCAAACATAAGCTTTTAAAAAGACTAACTACCTTAAAAGGGAAGCAATTCTCATCTTTCGTAGATTTCTTATATGATTATGCTGTTATAGCTGAAGGGGGCTCGCCTAAAGATCCGGCGAAATACCTTAGACAGCTAGATAAGTATCTCTCATAGGACTTACCATGCAAAATAAAGTAGCAGTTCTAGGTGGGGGGAGCTTTGGAACCGTTCTTGCAAATATTGCAGCCTCTAACGGTAATGAAGTTACTTTATGGGTAAGAGATGCAGATCAAGCTCTTAGAATTAATTCTGAAGGGGCTAATTCTTCGTATCATCCCGAACTCCAACTTTCAAATAATATAACCGCATCCGAGGATCTTAATGAAGTTATTTTTAATGCTAAGTTAATCTTAATTGCAACACCAAGCATAATATTTGAAACTATTGTAAAAAGAATAGCTCCATTGATAGATTCCAATATTGCTGTAATTTCATGTACTAAAGGTATAAGACATAATCCCTTTAAAACTATGAGCAATATTATCGAAGATAATCTTTCTTTTAAGAATGTAAGCGTAGGTGTGCTAAGTGGACCTAATTTAGCCAGAGAAATAGCTGATAACAAAATTGCAGGTACAGTTATTGCAAGCAAAAACCAATCTCTTATAGATCAAACTAAGTTAATACTGTCCTCTGATACATTCAAAATATACTCAAGTTCAGACATTAATGGAATTGAATTGGCAGGAGCTTTAAAAAATATCTACGCAATTATTTGTGGTTTAGCTAGCTCTCTTGAAGTTGGTGAAAATGCAAATGGTTTAATTCTTACAAGAAGCATGGCAGAGATGAGTAGATTTGCAGTTGCCAAAGGAGCTGATCCAATCACTTTCTTGGGTTTAGCCGGAATGGGAGATCTATTAGCTACTTGTACATCAACCTTATCTAGAAATTTTCAATTAGGCGCCTTTTTAGGAAAAGGTCATAATTTATCTGATGCTAAAGATAAAGTTGGACAAGTTGCCGAGGGTATCAGAACATTAGAAGTAGCTCATGAAGAGGCGGGCACTCACAATATCAATATGCCATTAATGGAATCTTTGTATAAAATTATTTATCAAAATAAGAAACCTGAAAGCTTATTAGATGATTTGATTAATCATCCGCATGAAATTGATGTAGAATTTACACAAAGAGGAAATTAGATTATGGAAAATTTTAACAGAGAAGAGGTTAAAGAAGAGGTTTTAAAAGTAGGAAAGTGGAAACGCTTTTTCTTTATGACAGTTTATGCATTTGCAATTCAATTTGCCCTAAATATAGCTTTAGTCATAGCTTTCATTCAGTTCTTATTTTTCTTATTTACTTCCAAAATAAACGAAGCATTATTTAATTTTAATAAACAGATATTCTTATTTTTTGATGACACATTAAGTTTCTTGCTTTTTCAAACAGAAGAAATGCCGTTTCCTTTTAAAAAATCCTCAAACGAAGATGATGACATGAATGCACCTGAAATAGTTGAAGGTGAGGCAGATGTAATTCAAGAAGATGAGTCGGAGGAGGCTTTCAATGACTCAGAAGATAAGCCTGCAGATAGCGAAGAGGAAAAAGAAGAAGATCCTAAGTCTTAACTCTTTGAGCTGATTGTAAAGTCTGAAGTATCAATGTATTTATTGTCATAGGTCCAACTCCCCCTGGAACAGGAGTATAGGCAGAGGCTTTCAATTCAATATTCTCTAAATCAATATCCCCACATTTTTCTGGATGATATCCAGCATCTACAACTACTGCATCTTTTTTAATCCATTCATGTTTAATAAATCTTGGTATTCCAACAGCGCCAACTAAAATATCTGCTTGTTTTATTATATCTTCAATATTTTGTGTTCTTGAATGACAAATAGTAACAGTAGCATTTTTGTTTAAAAGCATCATAGCCATTGGCTTACCAAGGATTGGGCTTCTTCCAACTACAACAGCATTTTTACCTTGAATCTCAATTTGATAATGTTCAAGTAGTCTCATAATCCCTGCAGGCGTGCATGAACCAAAAGCAGGAAGACCCATAGACATATTTCCAAAGCCTAGACATGTAACTCCATCTACATCTTTATTTATGTCAATTGCATCAAAGCATCGTCTTTCATTAATCTGCTCAGGAACTGGGTGTTGCAATAAAATTCCATGAACATTATTGTCATCATTTAATTCTTTTATTTTATTTAACAGTTCCTCTGTCGAAGTTTGATCGGACATTTCAACAGCTATAGACTTCATACCAACTCTTGCGCAAGTGTTTCTTTTCATTTTCACATAGGTTTCAGAAGCCGGATCCTGTCCAACTAAGATAGTTGCTAATGTGGGATATATTCCAATATTATTTAATTCATTAACTTGTTTAGCAATAGCCTCCTCAGAGGAAGAAGCTAAAGATTTACCATCTAATATTTTTATACTCATGGGTATAATTATGTCATCAAAAAATATTTATGCCCATGGTGATTGCTTATTTATTCTATAAACTTTACTATTTGCATCCTCGGGGTATAGCGCAGTCTGGTAGCGCACTCGCTTTGGGAGCGAGTGGTCGTAAGTTCGAATCTTACTACCCCGACCAAGTGCGCCTGTAGCTCAGCTGGATAGAGCAACTGCCTTCTAAGCAGTGGGTCAGGAGTTCGAATCTCTTCAGGCGCGCCATTTTCTTGTAGTAAAATAT
>JGI20155J14468_10000215_pt1 | contig 48521 bp, 51 predicted proteins | sample COG_05_FD_14468 | JGI IMG/M metagenome (IMG submission 14468) | reverse complement strand
TAGAGGATTCCTCCAAAAAATAATGTACCAATAATAAGAAGGGGCGGAGTTAAAGAAAGTACTATTTTTAATCTATCTCCGCCCATTCATATCTCCTATTTCAGGAGAACATTTGCTTGCCAATCTGCCTCAATTTTATCTTGATATTCTGCAGCAATATCAGAAACAAGAGCTCTCGCTAATATTCCTTGATCTTCTGCAGCATCACCAAGATTGTTTTGAGCATCTTGAATAGCGGCTACTCCATCGGAGCCTGTTACTCTAGCAGTGCTAATTCCCCAACCACAACAAAAGCCATTGGCTGGCTGCACCTGAGCAGCTTGCAAAGTAGGCTCAAGAACAAGGTTAGCATAAACTAACGCTGCAGCTTTATTTGGAGCATTATATGGGATTGCCCAATAGTTGAAGTCTCCAATCATGTTGTCATAAAAAGCAAAAGCTCTAGATGTCGGAGGTGTCGTACCAGCAGAGTTTGTTGGTCCTGCCCCTCTTGGAGATTGAGTAAAGCTCATATCAACTTCACCATTGGCAAATAATGCATGCATTTCAGCATTATTGGTTGGATAAGTTTCACCACCTCTATGTAAATCTTTCTCCCACGAGTTTAGGAGTGCCCATACTTTTGGAGCCCATTTATTGTAGAGCTCTTCATTATATGGCCCGACCCATTGCTCGTGTCCACCACTCAGTTCAAAGAAAATTTGTTTAACAAATCTAGTTCCAACAAATCCACCTTTGCCTGGACGGATGTATGTAAATCTACCAGGATTATCAGAGATCCATTTAGTTAAGAAGCCATAGTTTCTTGGCATATCTTCATAGTCATTTCTAGCAGAGTCATACATAAAATGAAACTGCGCACTTGACCAGGGGCTTTCCATGCCATCCACTGGCCTTCCAAAGTCTAAATTAACTGCAGGATTGTCCCAAGCAACATATTGACTATTAGGTAACCCAGCAGCAAACGGACCATAAAGAAGGTCTGCTTGTTTTAAAGTCCAGAAATTTTCACCATTGATCCATATTAAGTCAATGTTTCCATTGTCGCCAGTTACCCCAGCTTCTTTTTCACTTAATACTTGGTTGACTGCATCAACAGTTCCTGCCAAAGGCATTCTATTTAAGGTAATGTTGTAATCATTTTTTAATGGCACGCCATAAAAATCATCTACAAATCCATTGATTGCATCAGAGCCACCCCACATATAAACGTTTACTTGTCCGCCATCCGCAGCAGCTTTAACATCATCCCAGGTGTTAAATCCTGGTGCAACTTCAGCTGAAGCAAATCTTGAAAAAAATAAACTAACTATTGCGAGGGTTACAAACTTAAACTTATTGTTCATTACGTCTCCTTTTTTTTTAGTTATCAAATCATCAAATAAACATTTATTTGATTAGTTCTCCAGTGGCGATAAATAATCCACCAAGGGAATTTCTTCTATCAGCTTTAGATTATTCCAAGCTGCAAATTCAATTAATTCTTTACTATAATCTCCCTGACCAACAGCATAATGATGTTCGTGACCAACCATATTCAAGGTGTTTACCAAGTTTTCTGAGGTAATTTTTTTTCGATTTAAATGGATATCTCTAAACCACCCTCTTGTACCATCAAAGCCTTTATTGGTATGTTCAAAAATATCAGAATTCAATACTAATATTCTTTCACCATTGTTGCTAATGTAAGTAGTTGTAGTCTTTTGAGGAGCAAAAACTTGATCACCAGCAACGCCATATTTTCTTTCAGTTTTTCTTCCAAGGGTGGTATGGTCAACCCATTTGATACCATCTTCGTTTGCAAAATGTCTCGGTGAAACACCACAATGCCACATTTGAACTGCGTCAGCTTCTTTATCAAATGTTGCTAAATCAAGCAATGTTGATGATTTTTCAGAACTTGAAATATAGTTCAATAGAAGCATACTCATAGACCCTTGAACATCGCCTTCACAGGAAACTGCAATGCCATCTTCACTACCCATCCAGCCATAAGCTAAGCATGGAGCTATCCCATATAATTCTTGCATCTGAGACCAGCATTGAACGGCAAGTGAATCCCAGTTGTTATCTTCCTTCATTTTTTTTAATGCAAAGTAAACGCGTGCAACCTTATTGAAGGAGTCATCATTTGAAACTGAAATACCAGAGGCCACACTTTTAATTTTTAAAACTTCATTATCAATAGTTTTTTGATCAAAGCCTTTGGCAATTTCCACCAGTTCTTTGATAGTAGATTCCTCAACTGATAAACCGATATTTTCTTTAATCAATGATTGATCAACCTTCATATTATCAAAACCAGGAGAAATCCCTCCAACTAATCCTATTTTGGTGTGATTCATTTTCTTCATTGCCACTAATGATCTTACAGTTACTAAAAATTTATTCTTAAACTCTTCAGTATCTGCATAGTTATAAAACCATTTAGTCGTAATTTTTTTGTCAGCTAAAACTTTTTTAATCATGGCTAGATAGTGACTTGTTGAGACTAAAGAGTGAAGCTTTACATCTCCTTCAGATTCAATATCTGGTACAGCCCAAATTCCCATTTTGTCTGTAATATTGCAGAGTGGGTATAGCTGCTCACCTGCACTGCAAGAACTCGTTTGCAAAAGTAAAAAATCTATCTTATCCTTGAAAAATTTTTCAGCTTCGACAGCATCTTTTGTTGAAAAAATAGTTTTATGAAATGGAATAAAATTTACATCAAAGCTACTGAGCAATTCTTTCAGAGCAATTTCTGACTTCTCTCTGACTTTATATTCATTCGAATAATAAGGAGCAATAGCTGTAGCGACATATCCAATGTTCAATTTGACTTTCATTTTTCAAGTTTCTAATTTAGGTTCTAAACATATCATATCATATTAAAAAGTTATAATAAATTTTTTTTTAATTATTCTAATGCTTATATAAAAAACAACTTATGTAACAATGTTTTTAGGTTATCATAGTAAATAATTATTTTTTTTTATTGATTTGTTATAACAACTTTTATTATGGATATTGATTCAGAAAAGCTACATTGGATTTATAAAAAACTTTTTACCATTCGGTCATTTGAAGAGAGAATTAAAAAGATAGCTTTGGAGAAATCTGTTCCTGGTTATTTGCATACATGTATTGGTTCAGAGGCAATTTGTGTTGGAGTTATGTCTGCATTAGAGGCCGATGACTGGATTTCTAGCACTTACAGAAATCATGGACATTCAATAGCTAAAAATTGTGAACTAAAAGAGATTACCTCAGAAATTTATGGAAGAAGTACTGGGATCTGTAAAGGGAGAGGCGGCAGTATGCATATTAGTGATTTTGATAAAGGTATGCTTGGCTCCTTTGGAATTGTTGCAGCAGGTCCTCCAGTAGTTCTAGGGGCTGCACTTCAGGAAAAAATTAATGGTGGAACAAAAATGTCGGCAACTTTTTTTGGAGATGGTGCAATCCATAATGGAGCGTTTCATGAGGCTGCAGGTTTAGCTAAACTTTGGGATGTTCCAATGTTATTTGTTTGTGAAAACAATGGTTATGCAGAGGCTACTGCGACTGATTGGCATTTGAATACCAAAGAGCTTAAGGATATTGCTAAGGCCTATGACATGATTTCATATCAAGGTGATGGAAATAATGTTTTTGAGGTTCGTCAAATTACAAGAGATGCTATTATTGAATCCAAGGCTAAAAATACACCTATCTTTTTAGAATTTAAAAATTATAGGTTTTCTGGACAATATGAAGGAGATACTCAATTATATCAGCCATTAGAGGAGATAGAGGAGGCCAAGAAAAATGACCCAATCAAAAAATCCATAGAAATGGCGGCCCAATATAATCTTTCCTTAGATGAAGTTAAAAATATACAATCTGAAGCACTGAAAGAGGTAAATGATGCATTTGATTTTGCTGAAACACAGCCCTGGCCAAATCCAGAAGATGCACTTGAAGAAGTTTATGTTAACTATCCCAGAGAGCTACTATTATGAGAAAACTATCTATAAAAGATGCTATTAATGAAGCTCTTGTTGAATCATTTCAAAATGATAAAAATGTAATATTGATGGGAGAAGACATTGCCGGAGGAAAAGGAAGAGAGGAGTATCCTGGCACTCAAGATAGTTGGGGCGGACCATTTGGTGTTACCCAGGGCTTGCTAACTAAATTTGGTCCTGAGAGGGTTCGTGACACAACTATCACTGAGGCTGGTTTTTTTGGTGCAGCGGTTGGAGCTGCTATGACTGGGTTGAGACCTATTGTCGAATTAATGTACGTTGATTTTTTGGGAGTATGTTTTGATCAACTTATGAATCAAGCAGCCAAAATGAGATATATGTTTGGTGGAAAGCAACGTGTGCCAATGGTTGTTAGAACGGTTGTTGGAGCGGGCTTTAGAGCTGGCAGTGAACATTCACAAGCGCTATATAGTTTGTATGTTCATATACCTGGATTAAAAGTTGTTGCTCCTTATGATGCGTATGATGCAAAAGGATTATTATTGTCAGCAATTCAAGATGATGACCCTGTAATCTTCATGGAGCATAAAAGACTCTATATGAAGGAGTGTGATGTTCCAGAAAATATGGATCCTATACCATTAGGAAAAGGAAGAATTAGGCGACCAGGAAAGGATATTACTATTATTGCAATTCAAAGAATGAATCTCTTTGCTGAAGAGGCTGCAGAAAACATGGCTCAGGAGGGCATAGATTGTGAAATTATTGATCCTAGGACTTACTCACCCCTAGATGAAGAATTAATTTTTGAATCTGTTAGAAAAACAGGAAAAGTAATTGTTGTTGACGAGTCAAACCCTAAATGCTCTTTGGCATCAGAAATTACTTCTTTAATCGCAGAAAAATGTTTTGATGATTTAAAGGCTGCAGTTATAAAAATTACTGCTCCACATACCCCAGTACCCTTTAGCCCCCCTATGGAAGATTTTTATATTCCCTCTACAGAAAAAATCACTCAGGCAATTAAGAAACTATATCATGGCTAGTAATGCAACGACTAAATATCAGGATGTCTATTCTCAAATCCGAGGTTTTATTTCCTCTGAAAAGTGGCCTTTGGGAGGGACAATACCTTCTGAGAATGACTTAGTTGATTATTTCAATGTCAGTAGAATAACGATTAGATCTGCCCTAAGGCTGCTTGCTGAAGATGGATTGATTGTCAGAAAAAGAGGCAAAGGAACGGTCGTCACAAGCTCAATGCCTCAAACAGATAATTGTTTTGAATCATTAACACAAAAAATTATTCAAAATGGTGACACTCCATCATCAGTCATTTTAGATTTTAAAAAAATTACAAATGACAACCATACTGAGCACTTTAATCAAGGTGAAAAATTATATTTTGTTAAGAGATTAAGAGAGGTAAACGGCAACCCTTATCTTATTAGCAATGCTTTTGTTTCATATAAACATGCATTTGGTTTGACTAAAGATTATTTTTCAGAAGAGGGTCCAAATCAATCCATTATATTTATCTTAAATGAAAAATTCGATATTGATTTTAAGAAAAATTCACAATATATTTGTGCAGAGACTTTATCGTCATTTGATTCTTTGGCTTTAAATAAAGACTCTGGAATACCATGTTTGGCCCATGAATGCCTTTTATACAATCACACTAATGAATTAATTTTGGTTGATAAAAATATAACTTTTAATACAATTAAATTAGATCAGGAGTTAGCATAATGTCAGTCCCTATTGAAATATTAAATAAATTTCCAAAGCTTTCTACTGAGCAGTTGATGATTAATTTATCTAACCCTACAGGTAAAAATAAATTGATTATAGATACTGATACTGCAAACGAAATTGATGATCAGTTTGCCTTGGCATGGGCTTTATTGTCTGAAGATAAAATTGATTTATTAGGAGTAACTGCAGAACCATACTCATTTCAGCATCACAAAGAAGAGCTTCTTCAGGCCTACAATATAATAAAAGAAGATAAGGAAATAAATGAAAATAATCGCAACTTAGTTGAGAGTTATCGAGACTGGGTCAATGGATTGATTGATACTGATCAACATCCTGACGATATATATTTTGATTCACCTGAAGAAGGAGTTGAGAAAAGTTATCAAGAAATAATAAAAATTTTTGATAAATTAAATATGCCTTATAAAGGAAAAGTTTTTAGGGGTTCAGATCAATATTTAACAAATTTTGAAGAGCCTTTAATTACTGAATCAAGTGAGTTCATTGTGAATACATGCCTCCTATATCCCAATGAAAAAATTTATGTTTGTGCAATTGGTTGTTTAACAAATATAGCTTCAGCATTATTGATGGAGCCTAAAATTATTAATAATTTGGTAGTAGTTTGGACATCTGGATTTCCTACTCATAGCATCAACAGTAATACTAATTCTCTTAATTTAGTTCAGGATGTGATGTCCTCTCAATTACTTTTTGAGTGTGGGGTTGCAAATGTTTATCTGCCAGGCTATCACGTTGGTGCGCAATTAACACTATCTCTACCTGATATGAAAGAATTTGTTAGAGGGAAGGGGGCTATAGGAAATTACCTATATGAGCTCTATACTAATAATCCTCTTCATAAGCAGAGAGGAGTAATTGATCAAACTTGGAGAACTTGGGTTATTTGGGATGTTATAAATATTGCTTGGATGCTTGATGCTTCATGGGTCCCTTCACATATTGTGCCATCACCAACTTTAAATGACGAGCTTTATTGGAATCGAGAAAAAGAATCTTTTCCGATGAGAGAGGCTTATGGGGTAAATAGGGATGCGATATTTCATGATTTTTTCACAAAAATAGATAAACTTAAATGATTCTAGGAGTCCATTCCGCTACTTTTGTAAAAAATTGGCATGAGGATATCACCCCTTATATTATCAAGTGCAAGAAAGCTGGATATAAATCTGTAGAGGTTTCTTTATTAGGGCAAACACCCTCAAGTGCAAAAGAAATTGCAAAGTTAGCCAAAGACTTAAATATTTCTCTTGCTTGTACAACAGGCTTGGCTAAAGGTGAAGATATAAGTAGTAGTAATAAATTAATTCAAAAAAATGGTGTTGAAGCTCTTAAAAGGGCAATTGATCTGACTTCAATTATGCAATCTAAATTACTTACTGGAGTTGTTCATACTGCTTGGGGAATCAGTGATAGTATGGGTAAAGATAAAGAGGCCAAATTTACAAATTCAGCTCAATCTATTAAACAAATTTCAAGCTCATTAATTGAAAAAGATATCAAATTAGGTATAGAGCCACTAAACAGGTATGAGTCAGATTTTATAAATACAGTTGATGAAGGGTTAAAGCTATGTGAGCTAATTAATCACCCTAATGTAGGGCTTCTTTTGGATGCTTATCATATGAATATTGAAGAAAAAAATATGATTAAATCAATTGAAAAAGCTAAAGATAAATTGTTTCATTTTCAAGTGGCAGAAAATGATCGAGGAGTTCCAGGCACGGGTACTTTGAACTGGTCAGAAATTATCAACACTTTAAAAAAAATTAATTATAGTGGCTATGTATCTCTGGAAATGTTTATTCAAGCAAATGTTGATACCAGTAAAGATTTGTTTACTTGGAGAAATATAGAAGATGATCCCTATGATGCAATCCTAAGGTCTTTTAATTTTTTAAGCGAGTATGTGGATGCATAGCGATTATCAAAAGTGGATTTTGAATTCATATGACAAGATTCTCTCTGATTATGTTTATCTAGATAAATTAGATCAGCAAGTTGGCGATGGAGATCATGGCTCAACAATCTTAAAAGGAATGAAAGTCGCTAAAGAATTATTTTTAAGTAATTTAGATTATCCAATTGAAGAGTCTATGGCTATTATTTCCAAGCAAATGCGAATTGAAATGGGCGGTGCTTCTGGAATTTTAATGTCAATATTTTTTGCTGAATCTGGAAAAATTGATGAGACAAGTTTAGACCTATCAATCATTAAAATTTTTGAAAAAACGATAGATAAAATAATGAAGAGAGGGAGGGTAGAAGCTGGAGATAAAAGTATTCTTGATATTTATATTCCTGTTTTAAATTTTCTAAAGCAAAATACAAATTTTCAATCTAAAAAAGAAGAAATTAATAAAATTTTATCGCAATCTTTAGAAAAAACAAAAGATATGGAGGCTAAAGTTGGCAGGGCTAAATTTTTAGAAAATAAGGGCGTTGGATTTGTAGATCCAGGTGCTAAATCAACAGAAATAATTCTTCGGGCTTATTTCGAATCAGTGCTATGAAAAAAATTATAAATAAAAAAGATCAAATAGTCGATGACATGTTGAATGGCTACACAAAGGCTAATAGTGACAGAGTTAAATTTTCTAAAAACAATAAAAGAATTATTTTAAGAAGTCAACCAAAGAGTATTGATAAGACTGCCCTTTTGATTGGAAATGGCTCGGGCCATGAGCCTATCGCCATGGGTTGGGTTGGGGAAGGTTTGTTAGATGCTAATATTGTTGGAGATATTTTTGCTGCACCTTCTGGCGATTTAATTTTTGAAGGCATAGAAATATTTAAGGAAAATTCTGGATGTATTCTGCTAATTTCAAACCATGCAGGTGATGTCATGAATGGAGAGATGGCAATTGAATTAGCAAATGACAATAATATGAACGCTGACTTATTATTGATGTATGACGATATTGCTTCTGCTCCAAAAGGAAATGAAGATCAAAGGAGAGGTGGGGCTGGAACTACATTCATTTATAAAATTTTGGGTGCATTATCTGAGATGGGAGAGGACAAAGAAACCCTATTAAGTTTAGGTGGTTTAGTTAGAGATCAAACAAGGACTCTCTCAATTGCAATTGATTCTGGAACTTCGCCGATATCTGGAGAAAAAATATTTCATTTAGAAGATGACGAAGTTTTTATTGGGATGGGTGTTCATGGAGAATCAGGTTATGGGCGACAAAAAATTTCTTCATCAAAAAAAGTCGTTAAATTTATGATGGATAAAATATTTGATGATTTTGATTATAAACATGGAGATGTTGTCATTCCATTTATAAATGGATCTGGAGCAACCACTTTGATGGAATTATTAATAATTTATAATGACGTCGAAGAGTACCTTGCTCAATACAAGATTAAATGCTTTAAGCCCCTAGTTAATGAATACATAACAACACAAGAGAGTGCTGGATTTTCAATATCATTGTTGAATTCAAATGAACAAATGAGACGCCTATGGTCTTCTCCAAGTTCAGCTCCTTATTTTCATCTGTAATGAATAAGAAATACCATTTCAATAAACTTTTGCAAAATGGAAAATTTGCCGCACTTGCAATTGACCAAGGAACTAGCTTAAAAAATATTATTAAAGAAAGCAAAGGGAAGTCTTTTAAAACTTCAGACTATTTTTATTTCAAAAAACAAATAGTTTTGAATCTTGGTGTCGAAGCTTCATCAGTTTTATTTGATTATGAAACATACATAAGTGACCCCAGCTTTAGAGCCTTAAATACCTCTAAAGTAATAGCCTATGAGGATGATGCTTATAATATTGACAATAATTCACGTATTACCCTACTTCCAAAAAAATTGCACAAAAATGATGAAATTATTAATGATTTTTCTGCAATTAAATTTTTTATGTACTTTAATCCTGATTCAGATCCAATCATTAATAATGAGAAATTTGAAGTAATCAAGCATGTTGGTAAAATATGCAAAGATTTAGAAATACCTTACTTGTTTGAGCCTCTTCTCTACTTTGATGAAAGGACAAATCTTGATTATCAAAGTTATTTATTAAAAAAGCCAATCTACATTAAATACCTATACAAGGAATTTTCTAAAGAAGAGTATCAAATTGATATTATTAAGATTGAATTTCCTTTCAATGAAGATCAAGTCAATGGATTTGAAAATGATGGTATTTCATCAATCTATAGCTATGAGGATTGCTTTGAGATAATGACAGAATGCTTTGAAAATTCCACAACGCCCTTTGTTTTTCTGAGTGCGGGAATGAAATTCAATAATTTTCTGCATAGTTTAGAGCTTGCAAGATCCTCTAAAATAAATTTATTGGGTTTTTTGTGTGGAAGATCAATATGGCAAGATTCTATTGATATTTTCTGTCAATATGGCCAAGATAATTTTATGAATTGGTTAAATTCTGAAGGAAAACAAAGAGTAAAAAAATTAAAAAATGTGTTAACGGACACCTAACATCTTATTTGGAGAATTATGTATACAAAACTTGGATTATTTATTGGTGGAAAGTGGATTTATGAAGCAAAAAAAGGGGAGGATGTGCTCAACCCTTTTGATGAAAGTGTCATAGGTTGGCTTCCTCATGCAACCAAAGAAAATTTAAATGATGCCGTTAAATCTTCAGAGAGGGGCTTTGATCAGTGGAGCAATACAAACCCAGAAGCAAGAAGCAAGGTAATTTTGAAAGCGGCAGATATATTATCTGAAAAGATTTCAATAATATCTGAAGTGATGACATTAGAGCAAGGAAAGCCGCTTGCTGAATCTGCAGGGGAGATTAATCAGTCTATTGCAATTTTAAAATTCAATGGAGAGAAGGCAAAACTCATTAAAGATGAAGTAGTAGCAGATAGGGAAAGTGGGTTAAAAACTTCAATTAAACCCCAGCCCCTTGGAGTATGTTTGTGTCTAACTGCTTGGAATTTTCCAATTGCTCTTGTAATTCGAAAAATTGCGCCTGCACTCGCAGCTGGCTGCTCTGTGATTATTAAGCCATCTGAGGAGACTCCTGGTACCGCAATCGAGGTTATAAAAATATTCCAAGAGGCAGGATTACCAAAGGATGTCATTAATTTAGTATTTGGTGTTCCCCATGAAATTTCAGACTATCTCTTAAGTAGAGAAGAGGTTAAAAAAGTCAGTTTTACTGGATCAGTTCCAGTGGGGAAGCTTCTAGCGAGGAAATCAGCAGAAACATTAAAAAGATGTACTTTGGAACTAGGGGGTCACTCTCCAGCAATCATAGCAGAGGATGCTGATATTGAAACAACTCTTGATACTTTAACAGGATTTAAGTTTAGGAATGCTGGTCAAGTTTGTATTGCACCGAGTCGCTTCTATGTTCATGAGAATATATACGACGAGGTTCGTGATGGGTTTTTAAATAGAATTAAAAACATTAATTTAGGCAATGGTATGAATGAAGGAGTGACAATGGGCCCTCTTTCAAACTCACGCAGAGTAGATGCAATGAAAGATTTTATAGATGATGCTGTAAAAAATGGCTCAAATCTTATTCATGGAGGTAACAGATATAAAGATAAAGGCTTTTTTTGGGAGCCAACACTCATTGAAAATATTAATGAGGGATCAAAAATGATGACTGAAGAAATTTTTGGCCCTATTCTTGCGCTATTCAAATTTACTGACTATGACGATGTTATAGAGAAAGCGAACTCGTTAAATTATGGACTAGCTTCATACGTTTATACAAGGAGTAAAGCTCTGCAAGAAAAAATGGCAAAAGAAATTATTGCAGGAGGAGTTTCTATAAATACTGCTTCTCCAATGCATCCTGAAATCCCTTATGGTGGAATTAAAGAAAGTGGCATTGGTTACGAGGGAGGCATAGATGCCATATATTCTTTTTTACATAAAAAGAATATAAATATTGTTTAATTAAAAGAGAGGAAATATGAAAAGTATAGGTTTTATAGGAGTTGGGACAATGGGCCTTCCCATGGCTTTAAACTTAGTCAAAAAAGGTCACTCACTTTCTTTTTTTGACCCTTATGCGAATAATGAAACGATCTTTGCATTAACTGATGTAGGTGCGAAGCAAGATAATAATATTGCAGACTTATGTGATGGAAAAGATTTTGTTATATCGATGTTACCAATTGGTAAAAATGTAAAAGATGTTGCTCTTGGAGAAGATGGCATCATCAATCAAGAAAATACAGACTTAATCTTTATAGATATGAGCACGATATTGCCTGCTGATACTATTGAAGTTAGCAACAAATTGCTCGAAAAAAATATCCAAATGCTTGATGCACCAGTGGCTCGTTTGGTTAATAATGCAATTGATGGCACTCTACTCATCATGGTTGGAGGTTCTTTAGAGGGATTCTCAAAAATTGAAGAGATTCTAAAGTGCATGGGAAGTGATGTAGTTTATTGTGGACCAATTGGATCAGGAAGCAAAATGAAGATCATTAATAATTATATGGCTATTGTTTCAAACATCGTTACAGCGGAGACACTCTCTTTGGTTCATCAATCAGGTATAGATCAAAAGCTAGCTATTGACTTAATGTCAACTACGGCTGCTGGAAAAGGTCATATGAGCTTTAGTTACCCTAAAAAGGTTTTGATTGATGATATAGGCCCTGGCTTTAAAAATGTATTAGCCCTAAAGGATTTACGTTTAGCTATTGAGCATGGAGAATCAGAAGGGATTAATTTAATCTCAGGTAAAAGTGTTGCCAATGTATATGAACAAGCAATGGATACTGAGTATCGAGATTTAGATTGGACTGCTATGTTTAACTTTGTGAAGAAAAGCAACAATCTTGATTAAGATTAAGTCCTTAAGGTCGTATTATTTAGAATTTCCATTGGCTACTCCGGTCATAACTTCATTTGGAGTTATGAAATCAAGACCATGCCTAATTGTTGAGATTGAGGACCATAATCAGCATGTGGGATATGGTGAAATTTGGTGCAACTTTCCAGATGATGGTGCTTCATACCGATTCAATCTTCTCAATAGTATTTATCACTCCAGTATTGTTGGTTTTGAATTCTCAAATCCTGATAAATTAATTAATAAAGTTTCAGAAAAATTTAAGACTCTTTTTGTTCAATCTGGAGATATGGGATCCTTTTACAATATCAATTCTGGCCTAGATTGTGCATTCTGGGATCTATTTGCCAAGAATCAAAAACTACCCCTAAATAAATTATTAAATTCTAAATCCCAAAATCATATCTCTGTTTATGCTAGCGGTATAAATCCAAGTGAGTCTCAAAAGCATATAAAAGCAGCAAGAGCAATGGGTATAAAGGCATTTAAAGTTAAGATAGGTTTTAATCATTCTTTAGATATAGATTTATTGGACTCTCTATCAGATTTTGTTTCTAATGATGAAATGTTAATGTTAGATGTAAATCAAGGGTGGAGCTTTGAGGAGGCAAAAGAGTATCTGAAAATATTGGAAAACTATAATTTTTCATGGATTGAAGAGCCTATTTCAGCACTTTTAAATCAAGAAAAATTTAGAAATCTAATTGCTGAAACCAAATGTAATTTAGCCTTTGGAGAGAATATTACCAACTTAGAAGAGTTTATTTTTCTTGGCCAAAATAGTGAGTCAAAGTATATTCAGCCTGACCTCACCAAGTATGGTGGAGTATCTCTAATTAAAGAACTTTCACAAACCATCCAAAGCAAGAAAATATGGATTCATTTTTTAGGGGGTGGTATAGGTTTATTAACCTCAGCTCATATTATGTCAGCATTTAATCCTAACGCATTTTTAGAAACTGATATTAATCTAAATCCCCTCAGAACAAGCCTATTTGAAAATGAACTTAATATCGAAGATGGTAAAGTTTTCTTAGAGGATTCTTATGGGATTGGTGGTCCACTAAATTATGACATAATCGATAAATATTTGGTTTCTTCAAATTATTAATTTGTATTAATTTTTTTCTTTATATTTTCTGAATCGGCTTTTTCATTACAATTGAATTTTCAGTTTAATTGACATTTTTGATTATATGATTTTGCATGATTACGATTATATAATTTTGGGCGCAGGTTCCGCTGGATGTGTTCTTGCAAATAGACTTAGTTTAGATCCTTCGAATAAAGTTTTATTATTGGAAGCTGGGGGTACAGATCGCCGTTTCTTTATCCAAATGCCTATTGGATATGGCAAGACTTATCACCAAAAAGCCGTCAACTGGATGTATATGACTGAACCTAGTCCAGAAGCAGATAACAAGCCTAGTTATTGGCCTAGAGGAAAAGTTTTGGGTGGTTCAAGTTCTATCAATGCCATGGTCTATGTTAGGGGCAATCCAAGGGATTTTGATGAATGGTCAGGACTAGGAAATCAAGGATGGTCATACACTGAAGTATTGCCTTATTTTAAGAAAATGGAGTCTTGGCAAAATGGTGCTGATACTTATAGAGGGGGTGATGGGCCATTAAAAATCTCTGAAGTTTCAAAGCATCTACACCCTCTTTGTGATAATTTTTTATCTGCTGCCCAAGAAATTGGTATTGAATTAAATCCAGATATGAATGGTAAGAGACAAGATGGAGTGGGAAATTATCAAATTACAACTCATAAAGGTCAGAGAATGTCCTCCTCCAGAGCCTATCTTTGGCCAGTAATGAGTCGAAGTAATTTAACAGTAGTTAGAAATGCCTTAGCTACAAAAATTCTGATCAAAGACAAAAAGGCATTTGGCGTTGAGTATCTTAAGTCTGGCGCGACTCATAAAGTTTATGCTAAAAGAGAAGTAATTTTGAGTGCTGGATCAATCAATTCACCTCAATTATTACAGCTTTCAGGAATTGGTCCAAAGAAAGTATTGAGGGATGCTTCGGTACAAATGGTCCATGAGAGTCCTGCTGTCGGTGAAAATCTACAAGATCATCTTGGAGTAAGTTATTTCTATAAAAGTAAGGTACCCACTTTGAATGATCAGTTAAGACCAGTTCTTGGTAAGATTTATCAGGGACTTCGATATATTTTTTCAAGGAGTGGGCCGCTCAGTCTGAGTGTTAATCAGTCGGGTGGTTTCATCAAAACTCGCGATGATCTCAAAAAACCAAACATCCAGCTTTATTTTTCGCCAGTTAGCTACTCATTGGAGTCTCCAGAAAAGCGTGCAATGATGAGTCCAGATCCATTTTCAGCTATGCTTCTTGGAATTTCGAATTGTAGTCCTCGCTCTAGAGGAAGTGTTCGGCTAAGAAGTAGTAATCCCAAAGAGCCACCTGTCATTGAGCCTAACTATCTTTCTCATGAGGGTGATGTTAAAGATTTATTAGACGGTGTAAAAGTATTAAGGAAATTAGCTCAAACGGATAGTTTTAGATCGGTAATTGGAGAGGAATTTCGGCCGGGTCCACAGTGCCAGACAGATGAACAAATGATTCAGCATATTAAAGATACCGTATGGACCGTATTTCATCCATCTAGTACTTGTAGAATGGGACCTGATCCAGAATACAATGTCGTTGATAGTAAACTTAGAGTTCATGGCATTGAAGGGCTCAGGATTGCTGATGCATCAATATTTCCCCAACTTGTCTGTGGTAATATTAACGCGGCAACTATTATGGTTGGAGAAAAGGCATCTGATCTAATTTTGAAGGATCAAAGAAAAAAAATATGAAGATAATCAGCATCGAAACCTTTACTAATGAATATGTCGGATTGGTTCGATTGAGAACTGATGAGGGTGATGAAGGTTGGGGCCAGACCTCTACCTACAACAGCGAAATAACTTCCCAGGTGGTCCATCTTCAGGTTGCTCCGCATGTTTTGGGAATGAGTGGCCATGACACATCAGAAGTTACCAGAGAAGTTTTGGAGAGAGAGCACAAGTTTCCTGGCACTTATCTTTACAGAGCATTATGCGGCATTGACACCGCACTTTGGGATATTAAGGCGAAAAGAGCAAAACAAAGTGTATGTCAATTGATTGGCGGGAATCCTACCTCCATTCCAGTCTATGCCTCGAGTATGCAGCGAGAGATTTCTCCTGAAGCTGAGGCACAGAGACTTCTTGAGCTAAAAGAAAAGTATGGCTACCATGCCTTTAAATTTAGAATTGGTAAGGAGTGCGGTCATGACATAGACCAATGGCCTGGTCGAACAGAATCTATTGTTAAAGAGGTCAGAAAGGTATTGGGTGATAAGGCTAACTTGCTTGTTGATGCCAATAGTGCTTACACTCCAAAAAAAGCAATAGAGGTAGGACATATGCTAGAGGATTATGGTGTCAGCCATTTTGAAGAGCCTTGTCCTTATTGGAAGCCTGATTGGACTCGCCAAGTCTCTGACGCACTTGAGATTGATGTCAGTGGTGGAGAGCAGGATAATGACATGAGGGTTTGGAGACATATGATTGAAACTAGTGTTGTCAATATTGTTCAGCCAGATATTTGTTATTTAGGAGGTATAACTAGAACATTAGAGGTTGCTGAAATGGCTGAAAAAAAGAATATTCCAGTGACTCTGCATGCAGCTAATCTCTCATTAGTCACGCTTTTTTCTGCGCATGTAATGGGCTCTATCAAAAATCCAGGCAAGTATCTCGAGTTTTCGATAGAGGGCCTTGACTATTACCCTTGGCAAGACAATATTTTTACTCCAGATTTTAAGATTGTTAATGGAAGCCTTGAGATGTCTCATATGCCCGGCTGGGGAATTGAAATTAATAAGGAGTGGCTGTCTTGTGCCAAACACCAAGTAAGCTTTGCTGGATCTCGTTTCTAATATCTTTTAGAAACTTACTTTTACCTCTTAAGTGCCCTTTTTTTTAAACCCTAAAATACTGTATAATTGCCCTTTTTTTAATATGTTACGGATTTAGAAATAGATGAAGACATCACTCACCACAATCGAGGGACTTAAGAGATCTCTTAAAGTTGAATTGCCAGTAGACACGTTCAATCAAAAAACAGAAAAAATCATTAAGAGCTTAGCTACCAAGGTTCGAATAGATGGCTTTAGAAAAGGCAAAATCCCTGCAAATATATTGCGCCAAAGATTTGGCGCAAGTGCTAAATCAGATGCCGCAACTGAAATGGTCAGTGAGACATTAGAGGATGCGTTAAAGGATGCTGATGTAGTTCCAGCAGCGCAGCCATCACTAACTAATATTGATACTGAAAATTCAGAAAGTTTAATTTATACAATAGAATTTGAAGTCTATCCCGAAATTAAATTAAATGCTTTGTCTAATCTAAAAATTGATCAGGTAACCTCAAAAGTCACCGAAGAGGATGAAGAGCGTGCGTTACAAGATCTGCAAGATAGATCAACCGAATATAAAAGTGTTAAGCGTAAATCGAAGGAAGGTGATCGCTTAATCATCGACTTTGAGGGGCTTATGGATGGTGAGTCTTTTGAGGGCGGTGCTGCTGAAGGATTTGAGATTATACTGGGCAAAGGGACAATGATAGATGGCTTTGAGAAGGGCCTTATTGATATTACTCCAGGTAAAAATGTTGAGGTGAATGCAACATTCCCGGAAGATTACCATGTTGAGAATTTAGCTGGAAGAGAGGCTGTTTTTAAGGTTAAAGTTAACGAAGTTGGATCACCAATTGAACTGAAACGGGATGATGAGTTTGCTAAGAAATTTGGCGAAAAAGACTTTGAAACAATGAAATCAAGAATGACCAGTCAAATGAAAATGGAGCTGGATTCACGTCTTGTTCAACAGAATAAAGATACTGCTTTTACGGCCTTATTAGAGGCAAATGATTTTGAGGTTCCTGAGGGGAGTGTTTCTGCAGAGGCTTTAAGATTGCAACAAGATATGGAGTCACGTATGGAGCAGCAAGGAATGCCTTCAAAGGGCAAGCTTCCAGCTGAGATGTTTAATGAGGAGGCTGCAAGAAGAGTAAAGCTTGGCTTACTGATCAACAAAATTGCAACTGATTCAGAAATAACGGCTGAGAAAGACCTAGTTGATGCTAAACTAAATGAAATGTCTCTTCAATATGGTGAAAGTGCGCAGCAGATGATTGATTGGTACAATACTGATCCTTCTCGTTTGGCCAATATTGAGTCAATTGTTGTTGAGGATTTAGTTGCTAAACACATTGCAGATGAGGCAAAAGTTACATCAACTGAAAAAAACTTTTTAGAAATAATGAATACTCAAAATTAATATGACCATTCAAAATTTAAATCAAATCCCTATGGTTATCGAGAGCTCTGGTAGAGGTGAGAGGGCTTACGATATCTATTCAAGACTTTTAAAAGAACGTGTAGTTTTTATGGTTGGGCCAGTCGAAGATTACACTGCAAATGTGGTTGTCGCCCAGCTACTATTTTTGGAATCTGAGAATCCAGACAAAGATATCCATTTATATATTAATTCTCCAGGGGGTTCAGTTACAGCCGGCTTGGCTATCTACGATACAATGCAATTCATTAAGCCCGATATCTCAACTTTATGTATCGGACAGGCTGCCAGTATGGGCGCTCTGTTGCTAACTGCTGGAACTAAGGGGAAAAGGTTTGCACTGCCTCACGCAAGATGTATGATTCATCAGCCTTTAGGTGGGTTTTCTGGGCAGGCTAGTGACATTGATATTCACGCTCAAGAAATTCTGAAGGTAAGAGATAATTTAAATTCAATTCTTAAAGATCATACAGGCCAAAGTTTGAAGAATATTCAGAAAGATACTGATCGCGATAATTTTATGTCGGCTACTGAATCTGCCAAATATGGGCTCATTGATAAAGTCATTAATAAACGTTGATTAAGCATACCAATGGATCAAAATACTGAAGATCTAAGCTGTTCATTTTGTTCTAAAAATAAGGATGAGGTGTCCCGTCTGATTGCCGGTCCTGGGGTGTATATATGCGATGAATGTATTGATTCTTGCTATAACCTAATTCAAGAACAATCAATTAAGGACAAAAAAGATCAACACCAGGATTGGAATTACACACCCAAAGATTTGTTTAAATCACTTAATGAGTATGTCATTGGGCAGTCTCATGCCAAAAAAGTTCTTTCGGTTGCAGTTTATAATCACTACAAAAGGCTTAAATCTAATTACGTATCAAATGATGTCGAACTAGATAAATCCAATATATTGCTAATAGGTCCAACAGGAAGTGGAAAAACATTACTAGCACAATCTTTGGCTCGATTTTTAGATGTGCCTTTTGCAGTTGCAGATGCAACAACATTAACGGAGGCTGGGTATGTAGGGGATGACGTTGAAAATGTAATAAAAAGCCTTCTATCTAAATGCGATTTTGATCCAGAAAGAGCTGAGCAAGGCATTATATTTATTGATGAAATTGATAAAATCTCTCGTCGTTCTGACTCACCATCTATTACAAGAGATGTCTCTGGAGAGGGAGTTCAGCAGGCGATGCTTAAATTGATTGAGGGGACTATTGCATCAGTTCCACCTCAGGGTGGAAGAAAACACCCTAATCAGGAGACTATCGATGTTGATACTTCTAAGATTTTATTTATTTGTGGTGGTGCATTTGATGGCCTTGGAAAGGTTATTGATAGGCGAGTAGAAAAGGCTACTGGAATTGGGTTTTCTGCCAATGTAAAAGATGAAGGTGACAAAAAGACTTTGACAGAGCTATACAAATTCTTAGAACCCGATGATCTAATAAAATTTGGACTCATACCTGAATTGGTTGGGCGGTTAGCTGTCCATACCTCACTGGATGAGCTCGATGAAGAGGCTTTAATAGAAATCCTTACCAAGCCCAAAAATTCAGTGGTCAAGCAGTTCCAACAATTTTTTGCTATTGAGGGCGTAAAGCTTTCATTTAGAAAGAATGCACTAGTTGAAATTGCTAGATTGGCACTGAAAAGAAAAACTGGTGCAAGAGGTCTCAGAGCCATCATGGAAGATCTGCTTTTGGAAACAATGTACGAAATACCCTCTACACCCTCTGCCAAGGAAGTTGTTGTTGATAAAGCGGTTGTTGAAGGTTTAAAGCAGCCCGTCATTATTCATCAATCAGATAGTAAGAAAAACAATATTCGTAAAGCTAGTTGATGATTTTCTGCTCTAATATGATTAATATTTAATTATGTCTATGGAGTTGTTTGATCGCCAAAAGGATGCGGTTGGTCAAGGTGAAAGAACAATCCTTGTTCATGTTGAGCTTACTTCGGTTAACCATTTAAATGGTAGTTTGGATGAATTTCAGCAACTTGCTGAATCTTCTGGTTTAAGTATTATTGAAACTCTCTCAATTAAGAGAAGTTTTACAAAGGCACAGTTTTTAATTGGAACGGGTAAAGTTGATGAACTAGCCTTACTTGTCCAAGAAAACGAAATAGATCTTGTTATTTTTTCAATACAGTTGTCACCCTCTCAAGAACGTAACCTAGAAAAAGCCTTAAAGTGTCAGGTATTGGATAGAACCGGACTTATACTTGATATTTTTGCATTAAGGGCTAGCTCATTTGAGGGAAAGCTGCAAGTTGAACTGGCCCAATTAAAGCATCTATCAACAAGACTAGTAAGAGGCTGGACTCACTTAGAGAGGCAAAAAGGAGGTATTGGTCTTCGAGGACCTGGTGAGACGCAGTTAGAAACTGATAAACGATTAATCTCCTTACGAATTAAAAATATCAATAAGCGTCTTTCTAAAGTCCACAAGCAGCATGAATTGGGGCGAAAATCAAGGGTAAAAAACCAACTCCCTATGATTTCACTTGCGGGCTACACAAATGCAGGCAAGTCAACTCTTTTTAACTTGCTAACCAAATCCCAAGTTTATGCTGATGATAAGTTATTTGCTACTTTAGACTCCACCATAAGAAGAGTTATCTTGCCAGCATCTGGGGAGGCAGTAATTGCTGATACAGTAGGCTTTATTCAAAACTTACCACATGAGCTAGTAGAGGCCTTCAAATCAACTTTGGAGGAAACACGTCAGGCCAATGTCCTTCTTCATGTTGTAGATGCTTCTGACCCTAACAATAGAGATAAAATTGAGCAAGTAGAAGAAATTATTGAACAAATTGATGCCGATGAAATTCCAAGAATCATTGTCATGAATAAGATAGATGGTATCACTGACTTTAAACCAAGAATAGACCATGATAATGAAGGCAATATCTATCGTGTATGGCTTTCAGCCCAAACTGGTGAAGGGATTGATTTGCTCTATGAGGCTCTCTCTCAAAGTCTGAGTGGAATGATGACTTTTGCTCGCATTAAATTAGATGTCCAGTCAGCTTACATCAGAAGTGAAATCCATAAAGTTGGATTTATAAAAAAAGAAATAATGAATGAATTTGGCCAATGGCTACTTGAAATTAACGTTACTAGTCACTATCTAGAAAGATTACTAGATAAGCAAGGTGTTTCATTATTATGGAAGCAGAAATCACAACAGAGTCAAATGGCATAGTCAAACATTCAATACCTCTTCTGCCACTTAGAGATGTAGTGGTTTTTCCGCATACAGTCATTCCTCTATTCATCGGCCGAAAGTCTTCGGTAAAAGCAATTACTCAGGCCATGGAAGCTGACAAGAATGTATTCTTGGCAACACAAAAAGATGAAACTATCGAAGAACCAACGAATGATGAGCTTCACAAAGTTGGTACTCTTGCTACTATCCTTCAGCTGCTTAAGCTNCCTGATGGAACAATCAAAGTTCTTGTTGANGGAGTTAAACGAGGAAAGATTGAAGAATTTGTTGATTTAGGAGAGTACACAGAGGTTGTGCTCAGTGATTGCAGTCTTAGTTTTGATGATGATACTGAGATTAAAGCAATGATGCGACTTGCTTTGGAAAATTTTGAAAAATATATTAAGTTGAGTAAAAAAATTCCTGAAGAGGTTTATAAGGTCCTTAAAGAGATCACTGATATAGAGAGATTCAGTGATGTAATTATTGCAAACTTAAGTCTTAAGGTTGAGGAAAAGCAAAGCCTGCTAGAGAGTGGGCAAGCAAAAGATAGGCTTGAAGCTATCCTCTCTATTCTTGAAGGAGAGTTAGACGTTCTCGGAGCAGAACAGAAGATTCAAAACAGGGTTCGAAAGCAAATGGAGTCTAATCAGAGAGATTACTATCTGAATGAGCAAATGAAGTCTATTCAAAAGGAACTTGGAACTCTTGATGACGAAAATGAAATTGAAGAACTCCAAAATAATATCAATAAAGCCAAGATGCCTAAAGAGGCAAAGAACAAAGCTCAAAGTGAGTTAAATAAACTTCAAAGAATGTCATCTCAGTCCTCAGATGCATCAATTATAAGAACTTATATTGAAAATTTATGTTCGGTGCCATGGAGTAAAAAAACAAAAACAAATAAAAATTTGGTGAAAGCTCAAAAGATTCTTGATGAAGATCATTATGGTTTAGATAAGGTTAAAGAAAGAATAATGGAGCATCTTGCTGTTCAGAGTCGAGTTACCCATAACAAGGCAAACATATTGTGTTTAGTTGGCCCTCCAGGAGTTGGTAAAACTTCACTGGGAGAATCGATAGCAAAATCAGTAAACCGCAAATATGTAAGAATGGCTCTTGGTGGTGTTAGGGATGAGGCAGAAATCCGAGGGCATAGAAGAACTTACATTGGAGCAATGCCTGGCTCTATTGTTCAAAAAATGCAAAAAGTTAATGTTAAAAATCCATTATTCTTGCTTGATGAGATAGACAAAATGGCTTCAGATTTTAGAGGTGATCCAAGTTCAGCCATGCTTGAGGTATTGGATCCGGAGCAAAATCATACATTTAATGATCATTATCTGGAGGTTGACTATGACTTATCTCAAGTCATGTTTGTAGCAACTGCAAACTCCTTAAACCTTCCTGAAGCTCTAATTGATAGAATGGAAATAATTCAGCTATCGGGCTATACTGAGGATGAGAAGCTTGAGATTGCCAAAAGACACTTAATTGCTAAGCAAATGAAAAACAATGGCATTAAGGATTCTGAAATAGTCTTTAAAGATTCTGCAATTATGGATATTATTCGCTATTACACTCGTGAAGCAGGCGTTAGAAATCTTGATAGGGAGATTGGAAGTATTTGCAGAAAGGTGATTAAAGATGTCACTCTGAAGAAACGCAAAACAAAAGCAATCATTAACTCAAAAAGCCTACCAAAGTTTCTTGGTATGAAGAAATTCAGATTTGGACTTGCAGAGGAGCATAATCAAATTGGTGAAGTGACTGGTCTGGCATGGACTTCAGTTGGTGGTGACCTTTTAACTATTGAGGCATCTTCGTATAAGGGAAAAGGAAAGCTAAATTACACAGGACAGCTTGGCGATGTTATGAAAGAGTCAATTCAGGCTGCTATGTCAGTGACACGTTTGCGTGCAGATTCCTTAGGAATTGCAGATGATTTCCATGAAAAACTTGATATACATATTCATGTTCCTGATGGGTCTACGCCCAAAGATGGCCCCAGTGCTGGTGCTGCAATGTGTACTGCTTTAGTTTCGGTTCTCACTGGAAGGAAAGTTAAGGCTGCTGTGGCTATGACTGGAGAGATTACCCTTCGTGGTGAAATTACTCCTATTGGAGGACTTAAAGAAAAACTTCTTGCAGCTATGAGAGGTGGTATTAAAACTGTCATTATTCCTGAGGATAATGAGCGAGAATTATCTGAAGTGCCTGAAAAAATTAAGAGTAAGCTTGAGATTATTAAAGTTAAATGGATAGATCAGGTTCTAGATATTGCTCTCGAAAAAGAATAAAGTCAAAAGAATTAGATAACTTATTTTTTTTAAGCAGTTTTGGCTTGCTTAAACTTTTTTTCTAGCTTCATTGCCAGCATTGCTGATGGTATTGATACAATTAAAAAGAAAATTCCTACTAAAGTCATTGGTTCAAGGTATGTGTAGTGACTGTTACTATATTGGTCAGCCGCTCTAAATAATTCAACAACTGTTATTGCAGCTAGCAGAGGAGTTTCTTTAAACATCGTTATCAGATAGTTTGCTAGTGGAGGAATCATTGGAGGTATTGCTTGAGGAAGAATAACATTTTTCCATGTTTGAAGTGGGTTATAGTTGAGTGATTTAGCAGCTTCCCATTGACCTTTGGGTACATTATCAATACCAGCTCTAAAGACTTCTGATGTGTATGTGCTGAAGTGAATACCAAGAACGATTACTCCACAAGTAAAGGCTTCTAGGAAAATTCCAAAGTCAGGAAGGACATAAAACACAACATAGAGCTGAACTAGAATTGGTGTTCTTCTAACAAACTCAGTAACCCAATATAAAGATACACGTGTGAACTTACTTTTGGACATTTTGAGAATGGCTATTCCCAAACCTAAAACGTAAGCCAGAAGGGATGCGACAATTGTTGCTTGAATAGTTACAACAAGTCCATCAGCTAGTTGCGGTAAAACTGCAAATGCATGATCCCAATTCCATTCCATGACTATTTATCTCCTGCAGTCATAATATTTCTGCCTTTAGAAAACTTTTTGGCAATTAGATCCACTAACTTGACTAGAATCGAGGCAATAATAAAGTATATGACAAGAATTAATAAAAATGGCTCTAACGTTAGGGCAGTTTGAACTCTAATAATTTGAGCCATAAATGTTAGATCAGAAATGGTAATAAGAGAAGCAACCGCAGTTAATTTTAGTAACTCGATAAGCAGGTTGCCAAATGTAGGAATCATAATTGGTATGGCCTGCGGGATTATCACATACCTATATTTCTTGTAAACAGAATAATTTAAGGCTTGAGAAGCTTCATGCTGTTCTTTGCCAACAGCTAGTATCGCGCCTCTGACTACTTCTGATCCATAGGCGCCAACATTTAGTCCACAAGCTACAACACCAGCTGTAAGGGCATCAAAATATATACCCCACATTGGAAGCACAAAGTAGATAAAGAACATTTGCACAAGAGCCGAACTGCCTCGAAAGAATTCAAGATAGATTATTGCAATAACTCTAACTGATCTAAATTTAGAGATTCTTGCTAGCCCAACAATGAATGAAATAACAAGAGCTAGAATAGCCCCCATTACTGTTAATTGGATCGTTGTAATGGTCCCCTTAATCAGTATTGGATAAAAAGCAATAACTTCATTCATAAAAAAATTCTAAAAAAAACCTGCCCTGTAAATTACAGGGCAGATTAGGTTATTAAGTAAATTCTAATTTAACCTACCCAGAGTATCTTACAGGGAAGATTGAATTATAAAATAAATTTACATTCCATCAGGACATTGAGTCAAGTAAGATTTACTGGCAGTTGCTTCTGCAGAGAAGCCATAAGGCTCTATGATAGCTGCAAATTCACCAGTAGCTTTTAACATTGCTAAAGCCATATTATATTCAGATCTAAACTCTAAATCATCCTTGTTAAATGCGGCACCAGCACAACCCATTGGGACGCCAGTCACAGGCATTACCAATTCAAGATTTGGATCATTAGTTTTATTCAATAGATCTGCTGTACCAAGACCTGATAGAGCAAATACATCTACTCTTCCTTGCTGAAGCATCTTTATACCACTAGGAGGAGCATCAAAATAAACAATTTGGTCAGCACTTACGCCGCGCTCTAATGCATATTTTTCTTCAGCACAACCAGCACAAGTAGTCATCTTTAATGAAGGATTAGCTGCAATATCTTCATAAGTTAATAGATTGTTTGGATTGCCCGCTGGGACAGCAAAAGCTTCAGCTCCACAAAGATCAGGCTCTGAGTATATGATCGACTCACATCTTCCAGGCTTAATATAAAGACCCGAAGTAGCCATATCTACTCTTCTTGCCTGAAGAGCTGGAATCATAGCACCATACATAATAACTTCAGCTTTTAGGTCTGGAACGCCTAATACATTAAGTACCGCACGAGCAACATCAGGCGCAGCGCCAGTAACGTATCCATCTGACTTAATGTCAGAGTAAGGCGGTTCGTTAGCAACGGCTACTGTCGCATAACCTTGCTTCTTAAGTCTTTTTAAAGTCTCAGATTCAGCATAAGAAACTTGCGTGAAACCCAACACAATAAAAAAACATGTAAACAATGAAATAATTTTTTTCATTTTTTTCTCCTTTTTTATGATTGTTTGGAAAATAAAGTTTAACACTATCATTAAGACTAGAATTATTTTTAATTTACAAATATTTGCGTAAATTATGCAATATTTTTAATTTTTCAATTTAATTGTGCGATAATTTAATAATATGAACAATATCAATAAATTAGATAGCTTTGACTTGAAGATACTTAATGCTGTTCAAGTAAATAACAGAGTGACCTCTGCAAAATTAGCTAAAGAAGTTGGGTTATCCTCCTCAGCTTGCCAAAGAAGATTAAATGCAATGCGCAAAGATGGCATTATTGACAAAGATATTTCTGTGCTTAATCGCAATAAACTCAATAGAAAAATCACAATAATTGTTCAAATACTTAGTGACATTGAAGGCGATGAGCATGACAAAGAGTTTAAGAAGTCAATGCTGAGTGCACAAGAGGTCATGCAGTGTTACTATGTTACTGGTGATTATGACTACGTCGTGATAGCAACTTTTAATGAAATGGACGATTATGAGGAATTTACAAAGAAATACTTCTTAAAAGATCCTAATATTAAACGCTTTAATTCAATGGTGGTTATGAATAAAGTAAAGGAGAGTTTATCTATTCCACTTAATTGATATTACTTATAAACTTTTTAAGAAATTCCCTTGTCCTTTTCTCTTTTGGATTTGAAAAAATACTCTCAGGCTTTCCAGACTCTACAATCTGACCCCCATCAAAAAATAAAACTCTATCTGCAAATTCTTGAGCAAAGTTCATTTCATGAGTAACTGTAAGCATTGTTGTGTCAGAGTCAGAAGCAAGTTTACGAAGAACTGTTAAAACTTCATCTACAAGCTCTGGATCTAAGGCCGATGTAACTTCATCAAACAACATTATTTTAGGATCCATTGCCAGTGCTCTAGCAATTGCAACACGCTGCTGCTGACCACCTGATAGTTGGTGCGGATATTGATCTTTTTTATCACTTAGTCCTACTAAGCTAAACAACTCCTCAGCTTTCTCTTTAGCTTCAGCATCTGTTTTTTTCTTAATTAAAGTTTGTGGTTGCTGTACATTTTCTATTGCAGTTAAATGTGGAAATAAATTAAATTGTTGAAAGACCATTCCAATGTGATCACGCATTTTGTGTAAATGTGTTTCTGAGGCAGGAATAATTTTTCCATCACTCTTTTCATGCCATAAGTATTCATCATTAACTGAAACAAAACCATCATCAATTGTTTCTAATGTCATCAAAATCCTTAAAATTGTAGTCTTGCCTGAACCACTTGGTCCAATTAGCGCTAATTTCTCACCATCTTTCACTTCCAAGTTAAGGTTTTTTAAAACTTGTAAGTCTCCAAAAGATTTTGATACATTTTCAAACTCTATAATATTTTCCATTGCATTAAATTGAAGTTAGATAATATTCCGACCAAGTTTATACTAATAATTTTAAGATTTTATAATTTAAATGCTTCGAAAATAATTTAATTACTAGATTTTTTCAGCTCAACCAGAGTTGTGTGGCATGTTGGACCTTGGCCTAAAGATGAAGTTCCAACATCTTTAGTGAGTACATTAGGGTTGCCATGCATTTCAATATTCAAATCATAGTTTGGATCAAACCAAGCTCCAGTTGATAAAACAACCACGCCTGGCATTACATTATCAGAAATTTTTGCTCCAGCCAAAACCCGTCCTCTTGCATTGTAAAGCATAACAATATCACCATTATTGATATCTCTTTCTGCGGCATCTTTTGAGTTAATCATTACCGGCTCTTTTCCATGTATTTTGCTCTTTTGACTCATTTCAGCATTATCTAGTTGACTATGAAGTCTATGTGATGGTTGATTTGAAATTAAATGTAGTGGGTATTCGTTAACATTTCCAAGCCATTCATATGGCTCATACCAATATGGGTGAGAATGACAATCTGGAAGTTTAAAGTTTGATATCGTTTCAGATGAGATTTCTATCTTTCCTGAAGGGGTTTGTAGAGGAAATTTAGAGGGATCCTTTCTAAATTTACTAAACATAATTTTTTCAATCCTTGGTGCAGGAACTTCAAAATAGCCCTTTTCCCAGAATTCTTCAAAACTAGGCAAAATTAGATTTTTAGTTTGATAGGTTTTGGTATAGGCCTGACAGCTTTTATCCCAAATAAATTTGATCCAATCCATTTCACTTCTATTTTCAGTAAAAGACTCTAAAAACCCCAGTTTCTTTGCTAATCCAGAGAATATTTCAAAGTCAGTTTTGGAATTTTCAAAGCTTTTCATTGCAGATTTATTCGCTACAATTGTTGGATCTCTAGGATTTAGCATTAGATCATTTCTTTCTAAAGCTGTATTAGCAGGAAAAATAATATCAGCATGAAGGGCCTGAGGATTCCACCAAATTTCATTCACAATTATTGTTTTTGGCTTCTGCCAGGCTTTAACAGTCGGTTTAGATCTTGATGATGATGAAAGGGATTCCCTCCAGCCCAATAGATTAATTTAATGTCTGGATAAGTTAGTTTCTTACCATCATATACGAACTCTTCTCCAGGGTTTTCTAACATATCTGTGATTCTAGCAACCGGGATAAAGTCCTTTATTTGATTGATTCCTTGAGGCAGACTTTGCCATGGTATTTTGTCATATGAGTCACCAGTACTATTGACACTGGAATACCCAAAACCAAACCCACCTCCTGCTGTACCTATTTGTCCAAGCATAGCAGCTAGTGTTATACCCATCCATAATGGTTGCTCTCCTCGTGAGGCTCGCTGGAGACTCCATGATATGGAAATCATAGTTTTTTTTGAAATTATTTTTTCAGCTAATTCATTAATAGTTTTTACTGGAATATTAGTAATTTGAGATGCCCATTCTGGCGAGCAATCTTGATTATTTTTTTTGCCTAAAACATAATCAGAAAAACTTTCAAAGCCAACCGTATATTTATTAATAAATTGTTTATCGTATGAATTATTTTTAATCAATATATTTGCAAGAGCCAACATTAAGGCAGTATCAGTATTTGGTCTTATGTTGACTTGTTTTGCATTCAAAAATGCTGGAGCATCATCTGTAAGTGGACTAATATTTATGAACTCTACTCCATTTTTAAAGCATTTAGTTATCCCTTGCTTTGTAACATGTTTGCCAACTCCTCCAGCTGAGACTTTTGAGTTTTTTAATGGCATTCCTCCAAACATCAAAATTAATTCACAGTCTTTAGAAAGCGCCTCCCAAGAGGTGTGTTCATCTAATGTTGAGTATAAGTCTAAGCCAATTATGTGAGGCAAAAGGGTTTGTGCTGCAGCATATGAATAACTCTGAAATGAAGAGCTAAAGCCACCAAATAAATTAAAAAAACGATTGACTTGGCTCTTGGCATGATGGAATCGTCCAGCACTTGCCCATCCGTAAGAGCCTGCGAAAATGGCTGAATTTCCAAAAGTCCTTTTAGTCTCAAGTAATTCTTTTGATGCAAGCTCAAATGCCTCATCCCAGCTTATTGGAATAAATTCATCACGTCCTCTTTTTCCATCAGCTTCGCAGTTATTCTCTAACCATCCTTTTCTAACAAAAGGTTGCTTGATTCTCAGTTCATCATTGGCGGCATCTGCCAAACCCAATCCAAACTCAGTTGGAGAGGAATCTAATTCCCAATTTTCTAGCTTAATCTTATTATTTTCACCTACTGAAAATTTATAAGTTCCCCAATGTGTACTAACAAAATTTGACATCAGATGTGACCAGTTTAAATCAAGAGATAATTTGATTTTAACACTATGAATCTATATTCTAATTTAATATCATTTTCACTATTCAAATTATTTTTTTAGAAGCTTGGCATAATAAAAGCCGTCATAGTTCTTCTCTGGAAGCTTTTGTTTGCCAATTTCTCCCTCCCCCCAAGGGAGTTCAATATCAATATGTTTGGCATCCTTAAAGTTATTTAAAAAGGTTTTGATTTGACGCTCATTTTCATCTTTTAGTATTGAACAGGTTGCATAAACTAATTCGCCGCCTGGCTTAAGCAGGCTCCATAAGTTTTCTAGAATTTTTGTTTGAATTGAAGTCGCTTGACTAAGATCTTTTAATTTTCTCAAAAGCTTGATATCTGGATGTCTCCTGATGACACCAGTCCCTGAGCAGGGTGCATCAATTAAAATTTTATCAAAGAGTTTTTTATCCCACCAGTCCTTATTTGTAGCATCTCCCTGAATAACAGTTGCATTTTTTAGTTTCAGTCGATCAATATTTTCATAAACTTTCTCAATTCTAACTTTGTCACTATCCAATGCAATAACTTCTGCCTCTTCGCAAAGCTCAGCTATATGAGTTGTTTTTCCTCCTGGTGCACAGCAAGCATCAAGTATGTAATCACCTTTTTTAGGAGAAATGAGAAAAGCAGCTAGTTGAGCAGAGATATCCTGAACATAGCACGATCCATTTTGAAAGTTTGGTAATTTATTAACATTAACTGCATCCTCAATAATTAATCCCTGAGATGAAATATCAGATAATTGACTAAGAATTTCTAGATCTTCAAGTTCTTTTTGGAAATCATGCCTATTAATTGATGGGTGAATTCGAATTGACATTGGTGCTTTTCTATTATTTTCAGAGAATATGTCTTCGTATCTTTCAGGATAATCTTTTTTGATTTTTTTAACTAGCCAGCTTGGATGAGAGTAATGCTTTGATGCATTAATTTCTTTTTGGTCCCTATCAACACCCCTTAAGACGGCGTTAATAAAGCCTTTTGCCCAGGTTTTATCAATAATTTTTGCTACCTCAACAGTTTCATTTATTGCGGCATGTCTGGATATATCTGTATAAATTATTTGATATGCCCCAAGCACTAATAAGCAATGAAGATCAAGATTTTTCTTTTCTAGAGGCTTTTTAATTCGAGGTGTGATAATGTCATTAAGGTGATGATAGAATCTAATCGAGCCAAATGCCAATGACTTTGCAAATGATAAGTCATCCCCATGAATTGGAAAAAGTGATTCAGATAAAGAGCGTTTCTCTAAAGCAACTAAACAAATAGCTTTGAGTGCAACAACCCTGGCGCTATCTTTATTGAGCAATTGTCTGCAAAATTCTATTTAATATATCTTTTGGAGGAAGGTAACCGGGTAAATTCGTTCCATTTTCAAAAAATATTGATGGCGTACCATTTACACCTAATTGCTTTGAAATCGCGAGCTGCTCTGCAACCGGGTTAGGACAATCTGGGCTATCAGGAAGGTCTCTTTTGGTTTTATAATTATGCATTGCAACTGCCCTATCTTCTGCACACCATATTTTTTCCATGGAGCGTTGGGCAGTTGGATGAAGCTGTTCTAAAGGAGAGGCTAAGTATTTTACAGTAATACCCAGATCATTCATTTCACTCATATTGGCGTGCAATTTTGCACAATAAGGACAGTCAACATCGGTAAAGACATTGATGACATATTTCTCTTCTTGAGCTTTAAATATTATCTTATCGTTATCACTAATGCTTTCTAAAATACCAAGTTTAATTGAATTAATTCGATTGGTAGAGATGTTAGTTAATAGCTCTAAGTCAGTCACCGCTCCCTGAATTACGTACTTGCCATCTGTTGAAATGTACATTACATCTATAAACGGATCAGTAACGATGACTTCATAAAAACCATCTAATTCTGAAGTACTAATATTCTCAGCTTTCATTTCAGGAAAGAACGGCTTTAGCTTATTAACGACCATGCTAATATCTGCGAATGCGAAGTTAGTTAAAAATATTAAAGTAATAGCAAGAAACTTTTTCATCTCAGAAACTCATGATTAAAGGAGTAAATTTTACAGTTTTTTGGTAGAATACCGACATTATAATTTTTGGAAAAAGATATGGAGTTTTTCGTAACCCATCAAGCTGTTGACCATTATAGTGGTGATTGCTCAGTTGCCTTTGCTTCAAAGGATAAATCAAACGACAATAGAATTATTCAGACTTATTTAGATCTTCATCGATTTGAGCCGAAATTGGGAAATACTTTGATGCTTGGGAAAGTTGAAGGCTATAAATCCAAAAGAGTTCTTGTAGTAGGTATTGGTGAATCTCCATTAAATCGGAAGAATTTTATAAAGGTGCTAAAGTCACTTTCATCAGCTATGAGCAATTCAAAGGTGAAAAATGTTGTCATTCCTTTCATAGAGGTTGAGGATGCTGATGAGGCATGGATTCAGACCTCAACTGGCAGAGTTTTAAAAAATGACAGTTACAAGATTAACAAAGTTGGAGTCAAGGAAGAGCAAAGTGATATTGTTCTTGAAGCGGTTAATCTTTATTCAAAAAATAATGGTGCCACAGAAATTCAAAAAGGAGTGGCTATCGCAAATGGTATGGCGCTTACAAGAGAATTAGGCGATCTGCCGCCGAACATCTGTACGCCAACTTACATTGCTGACAGAGCTAAATCACTGGCAAAAACTTTTGACTTGGAATGTGAAATTCTAGAAGAATCTGATATGGAATCACTCGGAATGAATTCCCTTCTATCAGTCTCAAAAGGCTCTTCGCAGCCTGGAAAATTAATCAGTTTGAAATATTCAAATAACGGTAATGCAGCACCTATTGTCTTGGTAGGAAAAGGAGTAACTTTTGATAGTGGGGGAATTTCTTTGAAGCCTGGTGCAGGAATGGATGAAATGAAGTACGATATGTGTGGTGCTGCCTCAGTCCTGGGAACTATGAGTGCAATTGCAGAAATGAATCTTAAAGTGAATTTAATTGTGGTTGTTCCTGCAGTGGAAAATATGCCTGCCCACAATGCATCTAGACCTGGCGATGTTGTCAAAAGTATGTCTGGACAAACAATTGAAATCCTAAATACAGATGCCGAGGGTAGACTCATTTTGTGTGATGCATTAACTTATTGTGAAAAATATAAACCTAAAACAGTCATTGATATTGCTACACTAACAGGTGCAGTTATTATTGCGTTAGGTAAGCACCACTCAGGTGTTATGTCAAATGATCAAAGCCTTGTAGATGCCTTAAAAATCTCTGGCGAATCTGCTCAAGACACGGTTTGGCAACTTCCACTTGATGAGGAATACGATGACTTACTTAAATCAAATTTTGCAGACATGGCAAATATAGGGGGCAGAGAGGCTGGAACAGTAACGGCAGCTTGCTTTCTAGCCCGTTACACTAAAAAATATTCTTGGGCACACATAGATATTGCAGGGACTGCATGGCTTGGGGGTTCAAAAAAAGGTGCTACTGGGAGGCCTGTTCCTCTCCTAACTCAATACATTATGGATCAAGCTTAAGGAATAACTTATGTCAAGCTATAAAGAGGTAGAGATTATTAAAGCTGCCAACATTTACTTCGATGGAAAGGTTACTAGCAGAGTTATAAAGTTTAATGACGGAAGTATTAAGACTCTCGGAATTATGATGCCAGGTGAATTCGAATTTTCGACTGAAAAGCATGAGTTGATGGAGATTTTAGCAGGAGAGCTAAGTGTTTTGCTTCCAGGAAGTGATCATTGGCAAACTGTTCAAGGTGGAGAATCATTTGAGGTTCCAGCCCAAAGCATTTTTAAGTTAGAAGTGAAATCAGTTGTTGATTATTGCTGCTCATATTCCTAACTTTGTGATCATCAAAGTGATCATATAGGATATGGATTCAATTGCATTCATCAATGGTCAAGAGCAATCCAGAATAAGTATTTCAAACCGTAATTTTCAATATGGCGACGGCTTATTTGAGACTTGTGTTGTAAAAGATAATCAAATTTTATTTTGGGAAAAACATCTCTCGAGACTTAATGAAGGTTGTAAAAAGCTCAAAATAAAAAATATTGATAAATCGATTTGGTTAAAGGATATCAAAAAAGCGCTTAGCCTAACTCCAAAAAAAAATTGTGTCGTCAAATTAATTCTCTCAAGGGGGGACTCTCAAAGAGGTTACGGCTATCCTGATGACATTTTGCCAGTCAGGGTTGTAATTGTTTCCGAGTTGAAAAATGCCAAGGCAAAAAAATCATTTTCCCTTGAGTATGCCCAAAGTGGATACCATTCAAATCCAATTCTAGCAGGCATTAAACATTGTAATAGAATTGAACAGGTTTTGGCTCGGGCAACACTGACAAGGGATGAGGCAATCATGTTGGACGAAAATCAAAATATCATATCTGTCACCCAAGGAAATATCTATTTTATCTCGGGCAAAAAGTTAGTGACTCCAAAGCTAGATAGGTGTGGTGTGATCGGTAGTCGGCGATCCCTTATTTTAGAGCTAGCAAAATCAATGCAACTGAATGTTAAAGAGGAAAATATCTCAATTAATGAGGTAAGAAATGCTGATGAAGTCTTTATTTCGAACAGCATCATTGGTATTCAGTCAGTCAGTTCAATTGAGGATTATTATTTGCCAAAAAGCAGAATGACTGAAAAAATCAAAAAGGCATTTGAATCGGTGACTCAAGATATCAAGTCTTGGACATGTATCTAAAAAATCATCATAAATTTTTTTCTAGAGTTATAGCGTCTATTCTTTTATTAATATTTTTCGCATGGGTTCTCACATCGAAGGATATCATGGTCAATCAACCTCAAATATTTCAGGTGGAGCCTGGCTCATCAATTGGTCAAGTAGCTCAAGAGTTGAGTGACCAAAACATTATAAAATCAAAGAGATTCTTTACTTCGCTAAGTAGACTTCTTAATGCAAACAAGAAATTAAAGTCTGGTTACTACGAAATAAAGCCGGATTCCAGTGTTCTAAATTTTATTAATCAAATCTCAAATGGAGAATCTCTTAAAACTAAAGTTACCTTGATAGAGGGGAAAACCATTGGTTACTACTTTGAACAATTAAATAATAACCCCTCAATAACTCCCAATGAGTCTCTCGAGAGTGTTATGAATTCAATTGGCTCAAAAAGCCTTACGATGGCTGGTTCTATCCTGAAACTTATATTTTTAATTATGGGGAAAGCATTGAGAATGTGCTAAAAAAATCTCATGAAACGATGAAATTCAAATTGATGGAGTTGTGGGAAGATAGAGATAAAAGTGTCCCGTTAGATTCGCCTTATCAGGCAATTATTCTAGCCTCATTGATTGAAAAAGAAACAGCACTTGATTTCGAAAAACCAATGATTTCTAGTGTATTTATTGGTAGATTGAATTCGAATATGAGACTTCAAACGGACCCAACCGTTATTTATGCACTGGGTGATCAATATACACCCCCATTAACTCGAAGTGACTTACAATTTGACCATCCCTATAATACCTATCGAAATAAGGGTCTGCCTCCAGGAGCGATCTCTTCAGTTGGCTATCAGTCTCTCTTCGCTGCTCTTCACCCAGCCAAAGGAAATGATCTATACTTTGTGTCAAAGAAAGATGGAAGTCATGCATTTGCTAAGACTTATGATGAACATAAAGAGAATATCAAGAAGTACTTAAAGTCTAACTAGTTTAAAATTATTAAGTATGAGAAAAGGAAAATTTATTACAGTTGATGGTGTCGAAGGTGCAGGTAAAAGTACTCAAATTGATCTCATTTGTAGCTATCTACATAAAAAAGGTGTTGAAGTTGTTAGAACACGTGAGCCAGGAGGTACAGAAGTTGGAGAGAAAATTCGTTCCGTTCTGCTTGATGTAGAGAATCAAGAGATGCATAGTGATACTGAGCTAATGTTGATGTTTAGCTCAAGGAATGAATTGATTCAAAATAAAATCATTCCAGCCCTAAATGAGGGTTTCTGGGTTGTTAGTGATCGCTTTACTGATGCCTCATTTGCCTATCAAGGTGGTGGGAGGATGCTTGATTTAAATCGCATTTCAGAGCTGGCAGATTGGGTGTTAGGTGACTTCAAACCAGACTTAACTCTTCTATTAGACGTGAGTGTGGAGGTGGGCATGCAGAGAATAGAAGCTAGAGCTGCGAAAGACAGAATTGAATTAGAAGAGAGAGCTTTTTTTGAACGAGTAAGATCTGTTTTTATTAGTAGATCAGAAGCTTTTCCTGAAAGAATCAAATTAATTGATGCAAGTGGATCAGTTGACGACATTCAATCTAAAATTAGATCTTTAATAGACTCACTATGATGCTTCCATGGCATAAAAAAGCAGCTGAAAAGCTGGACAAGATGATAGAGCAAAATCATTTACCTCATGCGCTGCTGATTACTGGTGTAGAAAAAATTGGTAAATTTGATTTCACGCAGAGTTTATTAAAAAAGCTTATTTGCAATGATTCATCTTGTGATCATTGTGAGCTTTGTAAGGCACTAAACAATGATGATCCTATGGCTGAATTGGATCACAATGTATTAATTCGACGCTCTCATTATCCAAATTTAATCTATTGCAGAACGGAACTAAATGATTCTGGCTCGATGTCAAAGGATATCAGAGTTGATCAAATTCGAGCATTTTGCGAATCGTTAGGAAAGACAGCTGAATCTCTTCAAATTGGTGTGGTTTTTTACGCCGACCAGATGAACAATAATGCTGCTAACAGTCTTCTAAAAACGCTTGAGGAGCCAAGACAAAATACACTAATTATTTTGCTTGCTCATAATGCTGATAGACTGCCAATGACTATATTGTCTAGATGTCAAGTCATTCACATAAATCCTTCCTATGATGAAGAGACTGCTGAGTGGATTGCTAATCAAATTGATATAGAAAATCGTTCAGATTTTGATCCTATGCAGTTGTTAGATAGCGCGCATGGTGTTCCTTTTAGGGCAATAGATGATTTAAAGGGAGATTTTTATTTTCAGTATCAGAGCTGGCAAAACTTGCTCCTAGAAATAGCACTTAGTCCAACTAAAATTAAAGATACAGAGATTTTTTCCGATAATGAGTTGGGTGTTTTGAAATGTTTGCAACACCTCATAAATGAAGGCATCAAAATTAAAATATTGAATCATGATGGCGCAAATTTGGAGCTGAATAAGGTCATTGAAAAAGCTTCATTCAATCATTTATATAAGCTTTTAGATGATACTAATAATGCAATTTCTCTTTCACAAACAACTGTCAATATGAAATTATTATTGGATAATGTTCTTGTAGTGTGGTCACACATTACTAATTTAAAAAAGTATCCAGCTATAACAAATTTTCAGGAGCAGTAATGAAACAATCTTCAATTCTATTCAGAGAGGCTAAAGAGTATATACCTGGCGGTGTTAACTCTCCTGTCAGAGCATTTAATGGTGTTGGTGGAGACCCAGTATTTTTTGATAGAGGAGAAGGTGCTTATCTTTTTGATGTGGATGGAAACTCTTATATTGATTATGTTGGCTCCTGGGGGCCAATGATCTTAGGTCATTCAAATCCAGTCATTATTGATGCTGTAAAGTCAGTATTGGACAAGGGTTTGGGTTTTGGAGCACCAACTGTAATAGAGACATCGCTTGCTAAAAAAGTTTGTCAAATAATGCCATCAATTGAGCTTGTGAGAATGGTAAGTTCAGGCACTGAAGCAACCATGAGTGCGATTCGATTAGCAAGAGGTTACACCAACCGAGACAAAATTTTAAAATTTGAGGGCTGCTATCATGGACATTCAGATTCCTTACTCGTGAAAGCTGGATCTGGAGCTCTTACTTTAGGAGTTCCTACATCCCCAGGAGTTCCAGGGGACCTTGCAAAGCATACCTTAACACTTGAGTTTAATAATTTGGAGCTTGTTGAGGAATTGTTTTCTCGAATGGGAGAAGAAATTGGTTGCATAATTGTTGAACCAATTGCTGGCAACATGAATTGCATACCACCTAAAGAGGGTTTCCTTGAGGGGCTAAGAAATGTTTGCGATAAGTATGGTACGGTTCTTATTTTTGATGAAGTGATGACTGGCTTTAGAGTCGCTTTAGGGGGTGCTCAAGAGGTTTATGATGTTGAACCTGATCTGACTGCTTTGGGTAAAGTCATTGGCGGTGGGCTACCAGTCGCAGCATTTGGTGGCAAAAGAGAAATAATGAATCAAATTGCTCCTCTTGGGCCTGTCTATCAGGCTGGCACACTCTCAGGAAACCCTTTGTCGATGGCTTCTGGAATTGCTATGCTTAGTGCACTAGAGTCAGACAAGTCCTTCTATCAAAAACTTGGTCAGCGAGCCTCTCAGCTGGTTGATGGGGTCGTATCTGAAGCAAAATCTAATGGTATTCCAATGACAAGTAACTATGTTGGTGGAATGTTTGGTTTATTTTTTAGTACAGAAGATAAAGTTACTAACTTTAAGCAAGCATCTAGTTGTGATATAGAACTTTTTAAAAAGTTTATAATGCTATGCTTAAAAGAGGTATCTATCTTGCACCCTCTGCATATGAGGCTGGATTTCTATCAATAGCCCATACTGAAGAGGACATTCACAAAACAATTGAAGCAGCTAGTGCTGTTTTTTCCTCCCTATGAGTCTAGTTACTGTCGGTGCTGAGCTATTATCAGCCAAAGAAAAACTTCAAAATTTTAAAAATAATGTCACTGTTTTTGGTTCTGCACGAATAGATTCATCAGATCCTTTGTATGTAAGGGCATATGAGCTGGGTAAAGAATTATCGAATGCTGGCTACAATGTGTTTACCGGGGGTGGGCCAGGAATTATGAGTGCAGCTAACAAAGGGGCTTATGAGGGCAAGTCAAAAAGTATTGGCCTTAATATATTGTTACCTAAAGAACAATCAAGCAATCCCTATTTGGATGAAAACATTACCTTTAACTATTTTTTTTCAAGAAAAGTGATGCTGGTTAAGTACTCCAGCGCTTGTATTTATTTTCCAGGTGGTTATGGAACTGCCGATGAATTGATGGAGGTTTTGACCTTGATGCAAACCAGGAAAATGAAGAAAATGCCGATAGTTTTATACGATTCAAAATTTTGGAGTTCTCTTCTATCTTGGATAAAACAGACAGTTGATAAATCCTATGTTAATCAGGAGCATTTTGAGTTAATTAGAGTTGTTGATTCTGTAGAAGAAATTATGAACATTGTGGAGACAGAAGTATGCCTTTAGCAATTTTTGATCTAGATAACACCCTCATTGGTGGAGATAGTGATTACTTATGGGGAGAATATTTATGCGATCAAGGAATTATTTCTGATCGAGAAGCGTTTCAAAAGATGAATGATTATTTTTATCATCAATATGAAATAGGTAAGCTCGATATTTATGCTTGGGCAGAGTTCAGCTTTAAAGTCTTGTCAGATTATTCTTTCAAGGAGCTGAATGGGCTTCGCCAAGATTTTATTGAAGCCAAAATCAGACCAATATTTCTTGAAAAAGCTCAAAACTGCATTGATAACCACAAAAAGAAAGGAGATACAGTGTTAGTCATTACTGCATCTAACACCTTTATTACAAAGCCTATAGTTGAAATGTACGGCATTGAACATCTTCTTGCTACTGAACCAGAATTTGAATCAGGAAGATTTACTGGTAAAGTCTCAGGCATTCCATGTTTTCAATCTGGAAAGATTGAAAACTTAATGCCTTGGCTTGAAAAGAACAATGAGAGCTTAAGTGGGTCTTATTTTTATTCAGACTCTCACAATGACCTTCCCCTCCTAGAGTTAGTAGATAATCCTATTGCTGTTAATAGTGATAAGTTTTTAACTTCAGCAGCCAAAGAGAATGGATGGCAAATTTTTGATTGGCGTTCTAGATAAATAAATCTTGATTGGAGTTATGAGCAACATCTAAATAGGTAGCGGCTCCAGCAAATTCAATACCATCAATAAAATCTTCTCGAGAGAAGCCAAACATTCCCATAGTCATTTCGCAGGCGATAAACTTTACTCCCATCTCAATACAAATTTCTCTAAGTTCTTCAATAGTTGCCATGCCATTATTTTTAAAGGTCTTTCTCATCATTTGGGTAGCAAAAAGCTCTAAACCAGGAATATTCCATAATAAATTAGGAATTTTGGGCCCAAAATCAATTGCTTGAAACCATTTTGGTCCAAAGGGCATCTTCATCGGCATATCGGGGTTTCCTTGAGGAGAAATTCTTAGGTGTGATAAGTCTTTTAGCAAGAGATTTAGCCCATAGAAGGTACAAAAAACAGTAACTTCTTTGCCCATTGCAATGCCAGTTGAGGCCAAAATAAAGGGTGGATAGGCCCAGTCAAGGGTTCCTTTTGACGCAATGAGCGTCATTTCATTTCGATCAGACATAATTAAGCTTAGTTTTTTTCGATATTGAAGATGATTTTGTTTCCTTCATCTCTTTGAGATATCAGTTTATGCCCAAGTTGATTGCAGAACGCTACAAAATCTTTTTTTGATCCCTGGTCAGTACAAATGACTTCAATCACCTCCTTTGATGCCATTGATGCAAGAGCTTGCTTGGTTTTTAAAATCGGCATTGGACATGCGTAACCACACATATCTAGAGTTTGATTTATCATATGTTTACCCTATATTCCTGGAAAATATTTTAGTAGGAAAGGCTTTATTTAACAATATTTTTTTTGGCCAAGACGCCAGCAGCCATTGAAATTAAGAAAACAAAAGCGACTGGGTCAAGCGTTGCAAGTGCTGAAATGGCAGGACCTGGACAGAGTCCAACAAGCCCCCAGCCGACTCCAAAAAGCGAAGCCCCTATGATTGTTTTGTTATCTATTTTTTGTTTTTTTGGTAATTTGATTTGATTACCTAAGGCTGAAGCTTCTTTATTTTTTAATAGATAAAAGAATGGGCCAGCAGTAATTACTGCGCCGCCCATAACAAAAATCAATGAAGCATCCCAATTATGAGTAATACTTAGAAACCCGATCACTTTCTCAGGATTTGTCATTCCAGAGATTACTAGTCCAATTCCAAAAATTACACCACAGATCAGAGAGATAAATTTATCATTCATAGGTATATCCCTAATTGCTGAAGAATAAATACTGTGATCATTCCTGTAGCGACAAAAATTGCAGTTGCAATCATTGAGTTTATAGATAGTCTACCAATACCGCATATTCCATGACCTGAGGTACAACCACCTCCAAGCCTAGTTCCAAAACCCACCAGAAAGCCACCAGGAATAATGAGAAGATAAGAACTCGTTATTTCAAATGCTATTGGTTTACTTGGCAAAATTAAATAGTAGATTAAAAGGGGTCCAATAACCAGTCCAATTAAGAATAAGAGATTTGAAGCTTTTTTAGAAGAGCTTGTAATAGTATTCTCAAATATCCCACTAATCCCCGCTAATCTTCCTGTTGAATAGAAATACAAAACGACAGAGAGGCCAATGATTACTCCTCCAATGAGTGCGCTGACGGGTGTAAAGTTATACATTCTTCATTATTGAATATTTTCTAAATCAAATAATAACAGAATTTGAGGTTTTATAGAAGTGTTGTTAATCTGAGAACTTGGAATAATAAAATCTTCTTAATTTAGGTCTTGAGACTATATGCGAGATAATTGCCATAATTAAAAATAATAGCAACACAATAAATTCACTGGACGCAACATCAAACCTTATTAGGATAGCTAAGGCAGAACAAAAGTAAATCTTTAGGATTGTGTCAAGAAACTGAATTGGATAAATCTGTTTTGATTCAGAAAACAAATATTTTAGTGAGTAAAATGCAAAAGTAAGTAATATGGTAACTCTTAAGGCGACCATTCGATGATATGGGATCTCTAATCCATCAGATATATAAAAAGGAAAATAGAGTGAAGTTCCATAAATCGCTAGAACAGAAGCACAGAGACACCATATTCCAAGGAATGCGATTAAAACTTTAGCGAATATTTTTGTGATTTTTTTCACGTTCGATCATTTTATTCAATTAGTAAAGTCCAATTAAGAAACACCTGTTTCTTAGTGGCCTTTTTTTGAATAGGGCTAGTGACCGACCTATGACTTGTAATAACCAGAAATTATTTTGATTTCAATATGTTAACACCATTTTGAGAGCCTATCAGAAGAATATCGGCACCACGATTTGCAAATAATCCATTGGTGACTACTCCCACAATATTATTTAGGCAATTCTCAAGATTTTTTGGATCATCAATCTCAAGTTCATGTATATCAAGTATTAGATTGCCATTATCTGTCGTTAATTCTTCTCTTAGAATTGGATTTCCACCAATTGATTCAATAATTTGACGCTTTACATAGTTAGCTGACATAGGGATGACTTCAACTGGCAAAGGGAATTTACCTAGCGAGTCCACAAGTTTAGATTCATCTGCAATGCACACGAATTGATGAGAGACAGCCGCAACAATTTTTTCCCGAGTTAGCGCGCCACCTCCTCCCTTAATGAGATTGAGTTGATGGTCTGACTCATCAGCGCCATCAATATAAACAGAAATTTCATCAACAGCATTAAGATTAACGACTGGTATACCATTTCTTTTAAGTCTATTTGCAGTATCAATAGAACTTGCAACTGCACCTTTTATAGAGTCTTTAATACTAGCCAAATGATCGATAAAAAAATTTGCTGTAGAGCCTGTACCAACACCTATAATAGTTCCAGGAGTGACATATTTAAGTGCTGCTTTAGCTACCTCATTTTTTAATTCATCTTGGGTCATATAGTCTCCATCTTTTAGTGCAAAATTATACACGATGAAAAAAATAATCCTTGCAACCGGTAATCCAGGAAAGGTAAGAGAGCTCAACGCAATGCTAGAGGGTCATTACCAGGTGGTATCCCAAAAAGATATGCAGGTGCAAGAGGTTCCTGAAACTGGCAGTTCTTTTGTTGAAAATGCTTTAATCAAAGCAAGAAATGCTGCATCTCAAACTCAATTACCAGCATTAGCAGATGACTCCGGCCTTGAAGTTGAGGCTCTTGATGGGAGGCCAGGGATATACTCCGCAAGATATGCAGGTATAAATGCAACTGACGAGGAAAATCTAAAAAAACTTCTTAATGAAATGAAAAAACATAGCAATCGCAAGGCTAATTTTTGTTGTGCAATGGTTTTTATTAGGGACGCCGAAGATCAAAATCCAATCGTTATTGAGAAGCGTTGGTATGGTGAAATTTTAACAAGACCCATTGGTTCAAATGGCTTTGGCTATGACCCTATTTTCTATTTAAAGGAATATGATTGCAGTTCTGCTCAGCTTGACCCAAAAACAAAAAATCAGATATCACATCGAGGGCTGGCTTTGAGTGACTTATTAGCAGAGATTTTACGCATTGAATAATTTACTAAAGCTGCCTCCACTTTCTCTCTATATTCACTATCCATGGTGTTTAAAAAAATGCCCATACTGTGACTTTAACTCTCATGATAGTGAGGTTCAAGAGGGCTATATCAATGCTCTTTTAAGGGATTTAGATGAAGATTTGCAGTATGTCCAAGAGAGAAAAATTAACTCCATATTTATAGGAGGAGGGACGCCAAGTTTGATGAGCGTTAAGGATGTTACTGATTTATTTGTTGGATTAAATGATAGGTTAGAGTTTTCACCAAATATAGAGATCACTCTTGAGGCAAATCCTGGAACATTTGAAGTTGAAAGGTTTGCTGAATATCGAAATGTTGGAATTAATCGATTATCCATTGGAGTCCAATCTTTCAATGATGAGCATCTAAAATTTCTAGGTAGAATTCATAGCGCTAAGGAGGCACAAAACGCAATTTTAAAAGCACAAAGCGTAGGTTTTAATAATATCAATATTGATTTAATGTATGGCTTAAAGGGGCAAAGCATTGAACAATGTATAAGTGATATAACCAGAGCAATCAGTTTGAATCCAAGTCACATCTCCTTTTATCAGCTTACCCTTGAGCCCAATACTTTATTTTTCAAGTTTCCTCCTAGGCTTCCTGGGGATGAGGTCATTTGGGAAATGGGTGAAAATGGTTCAAGGTTATTAAACCAAAGTGGGTTTCATCAGTATGAGGTTTCTGCCTATAGTAAATCACCATCAGTTCATAATTTAAATTATTGGGAGTTTGGGGATTACATCGGAGTTGGTGCTGGTGCACATGGAAAAATAACCAAAATTAATTCATCTGAAATAGTGAGAACTTTGAAGGTGAAATCTCCCAAAGACTATTTAGTCTCAGTAAATAAAAATAAGCAGAATTCAAGAATCAACCTAGTAGAAAACTTGGCATTTGAATTTATGTTAAACAGCCTTAGGCTGATAGATGGCTTTGACCTAAAGCTTTTTGAGTCAAGAACAGGGCAGTCTATTGAATTATTAAAATCTCAGATGAAAAGGGCTAAAAAATTAGGTCTTTTAGATACAGAGAATCATCGGATAAAGCCTACTAGTAGGGGATTTAGCTTTCTTAACGATCTTCAGGAAATATTCTTATCGTAGTAGTAAAATTATTTGATAGTCTTTTGACCCTTAAACTAAACGCTTACCTCAGATTAAAAAAATAAGGTAAACACTGTCACTAGGGCTCATGACTGATAAAATACTCGCAAGTTTTTAAAAGTTAGATTGATATGAACTCTCACAAAATTGCTGACGTCCTGACTGAGTCTTTACCGTATATCCAAAGGTTCAAGGGTAAGACCATTGTTATCAAATATGGTGGAAACGCTATGGTAGATGAAAAGTTAAAATCTAGCTTTGCGCGCGATGTTGTGCTCATGAAGTCAGTTGGAATGAACCCAATTGTCGTTCATGGTGGCGGACCTCAAATTGGAGATACGTTAAAAAAACTTGGAAAAAATAGTGAGTTTATCGATGGTATGCGTGTCACCGATAGTGAGACTATGGATGTAGTTGAGATGGTCCTTGGTGGGCTGGTTAACAAAGAAATTGTTAATCTGATTCATCAGCATGGAGGAAATTCAATAGGTCTGACTGGAAAAGATGGCAGACTTATCACTGCAAAAAAACTTAAAACAGAAATCGAGCCTACCTCAGAAATCATTGATTTAGGCCATGTTGGTCAGGTCGATGAGATTGATGTTTCGGTGATTAATTTGTTATTGCAGGGTGACTTTATTCCGGTTATTGCTCCAATAGGTGTTGGAAAAGATGGATTCTCCTATAATATCAATGCTGACCTGGTTGCTGGAGCGATCGCAGAGTCGCTTAATGCAGAAAAATTAATTCTTTTAACGAATACAGCGGGTCTTTTGGACGGAAAAGGAAATCTGATGACAGGGATGAGCTCAGCTACGGTTAAAAAGCTGATTGCCAGCGGCACAATTCATGGAGGCATGCTGCCAAAGATTGGTTGCGCTTTATCTGCAGTTGAAAATGGAGTTAAAACCAGTCATATCATTGATGGTAGAGTCTCNCATGCTGTTCTTTTAGAAGTCTTTACTGATTCAGGCGTTGGAACACTTATNACAACAAATGGCTAACACAAATAGGGATACTATCAGTGTAAATGATTGCCAGATTTTAGCGCACTATAAGTTTGAAGCTGATCAATACATTCTCACTCTAGAATCAAAAGAAATTGCAGAGGCTACTCGCCCTGGACAATTCGTTCACCTCTCGGTCTCGGGATTGCTGGCGATGCGAAGACCTATTTCAGTCATGTCTGTTGACAAAGACAATGGGACATTCGACCTTCTATACAAAATAGTAGGTGAAGGCACTAAGCAGCTCGCAGATCGAAAAATTGGGGATATTTTGTCAGTCATAGGGCCTATAGGAAATGGGTTTAAGGCAACTGCAAACAAAATTCCACTTTTAATTGGTGGGGGTGTTGGTATGCCTCCAATTATTGCTATGGCACAGGAGTTAAAGGATAATTCTTTTTATACACCTTATGTCATATTAGGCTCTGAAGTTCCCTTTCCATTCAATACTTCAAAGAGCTCATTACATGGTTATCATTCCTCTGAATTTTATACCATGCCTTTGTTGGAAGAGTGGGGAATACCATGTGGGTTAGCGAGCCTTCAAAATTTTGAAGGGGTTTATCAGGGTTATGTCACTGGTCTTGCCAAAGATTTTTTAGATAGTCTCTCTTCTGATGACTTGAGCAGTGTTGAAATTTATACATGTGGCCCAAATCCAATGCTTGAAGCCGTTTCAAAATTAGCAAATGAATATAATCTCCCATGTCAGGCCTCTCTAGAAGAGTTTATGGCTTGTGCTGTTGGTGGATGTGCTGGTTGTGTTGTCGAGGTTCAGACTGAGAATGGACCGGCAATGAAAAGAGTTTGTGTTGATGGTCCAGTTTTTGATGCTCAGTCGGTTTTTAATGATTTCTGATAACTTAAAACAAGTCAAATCAAGAATTGGTTCAGTTCAATCTAGCCATCAGGTAGAGTTAATCGCAGTGAGTAAAACTAGATCAACAGCAGAAATTCAAGAGGCTGTTGATGCTGGTCAGATCCATTTTGGAGAAAACTATCTTCAGGAGTCTATTGAGAAAATTAATTTTTTTAAAGGAAGAGGTTTGGTTTGGCATTTCATAGGACCCATCCAATCAAATAAAACAAGCCCAATCGCCAATAACTTTGATTGGGTGCATAGTGTTGATAGAGTAAAAATTGCAAAGCGTCTCAGTGAGCAGCGAAATCCTTCTTTAGGTGTCTTAAAAATATTGATTCAGGTCAATGTCGATAGAGAGGAGTCAAAGTCAGGGGTTGATATTGTAAATGTTGAAGAGATTGTTTCAGAAATAGAGAGCCTCCCCAATCTTTCTTTAAAGGGTTTTATGACAATTCCAAGTCCAGAAAACTCAGCAAAAAGTTTTTCTCAAATGAAGCATCTAATCTCTAAATATCCGAATCTTGATACGCTCTCAATGGGTATGTCTTCAGACCTTGAAATCGCCATTGAGAATGGTGCAAATCTGGTTAGAGTGGGGACTGATATTTTTGGACAAAGAAGTTATAATTAGTATTTAAATTCAGTAATTTAGGGTATCTATATGCAAGTAAGACTTATGATTACGGGTGGAACTATTGATAAGTTCTATAATCAATCTAATGGTGAACTAGAGTTTGATAAAACGCATTTTCCAGAGATGATCAAGAGAGCAAGAATCGAAGTTGACCTCTTTACAGAGGAGCTTCTTCTTATTGATAGTCTAGACATGGTCGACTCGGATCGTGAGTTAATTTTAGATCGCTGTGAAAAATGTGATGAGGATCTGATATTAATTACTCATGGAACAGACACCATGTGTGACACTGCTAGACTTTTAGGGGAAAGCGGACTCAACAAAACTATTGTTCTTTTTGGCTCTATGGTTCCCTATTCAGTGAATAATTCAGATGCGTTATTTAATTTTGGATGTGCTTTGGGCTCTCTTCAGCTTTTAGAAAAAGGAGTCTATATAGCCATGAATGGTAGAGTTCTGCCGTGGATTGATGTCGAAAAAAATAGAGACTTGGGCATCTTTCAGCCTTCTAGTCAATAAACTAGTTTATTCTAGGCTGTCCAACATATATTGAACAGTCACTTTGATTTCATCATCAGAACAGTCCATACATGTTCCTCTCGCTGGCATACCACCTTTTCCTGCTATAGCTGAGGCAGTAAGTTTGTCGAGGCCAAGGTCAATTCTCGATGACCAGTCCGACAGAGATGCATATTTAGGTGCGCCCATGATTCCAGAAGTATGGCATCCAGCGCATTTGCTATTGTAAATTTCTTCACCTGAGCGTTCCGCAGTTTCAGTAGTCTCAGCTGAGGCAACCATATTGCTTGAGTCTATTCGCACTTCTCCAACAGGTTTAATCCTCTCTAGAACAGCATTGTCTATCATCATATCATTTTGAGATGAATCATTGCTGTGAGAAGTGAGTGACTTATAGCCAATAAAAATCATGGCAAGCGCCCAAACGATTAACATTAATTTTGTTGAACCTGTTGTACCTTGACTCATTACATCTTTCCTAGATTAGATTAAATTCCGCAATATTATACATTTGGTTATAATGACTTGCAGTTGATTGCATCAAAAATATGTTAAAAAAAACCCTCCTAAGAAGTCTCAATATTTTAAAGATTAGTACTTGGGTTACTGCATTGATAGCCCTAGCTCTATTAGCAGTTGTAGCTTTTTTTATCTTATTCCCTCAAACCATCAAAGGGCAAATTGAAAATCGACTAACTGATGTTACTGGACTGGACATTGGTATCGAAAAAATATCACTCGAGTTTCAAGAAAATGAACTATTGTTAGCTGTAAAAGATCTTCAAATTAGTTCAGAAGGACTCAAGCCAATTGCAAAGATAGATGTATTAAGGTGGAATGTTGATCTTAAGGCACTTTATGAGGGCATTGATATTCCTGGACATCTTGATATCAATGAATTATTAATTGATACATCATATATCGATGAGTATGTAGGAATTATTAATACTGATGGAGTGTTATCCAATATTGGTATCTCAGGATTGCTGGCTATAAAGTCGCTCTCAATTAATAGAACCAAGCTTATTGGTGAGCAATCCATTGACCTGGCCCCAATGGAGCTAAAAAGAAATGAGCAGAAAATAAGTTTATCTATGAGAGATCAGTCAATCTTTAGCAGCTCTCAAGTTCCTAAGCTTGGTAGCTCAGTTACAATTAATACAAGTATTGATGTTGCAAAAGCCAGAGAAGAGCGTGAAGCTGTGATACCTTTTTCAATCAATAATGAGGATTTTAATCTCTCTGCACAAGTCAAAATTTTCAACCAGCAGGACGAAGTTTTTCTTGATTTTGAAAGTTATATAGACCAAATCGATGTCACTAAGATCAGTCAAAATATTCCTGAATCTCTTGTTGATTCGAAGGCTGTAGAGTGGATAGAGGCAGTTTTGACCAAGGGGTTAATGACAGATATTATGCTGACAACACGCTTTAACATGTCGGGTGAGATAGAGTCCCCAAATACTA